>OLNJ01001156.1_pt1 | contig 15319 bp, 14 predicted proteins | sample 1672191 | NCBI WGS metagenome assembly OLNJ01 (sample SAMEA3136657, study PRJEB25190) | human gut metagenome | biome: human gut; feature: human-associated habitat; material: faeces | place: Austria | collected 2013 | reverse complement strand
TATCTTTTTTTATTTTAAATATACTCTTAAAATGGAAAATTAAGCTATGAATAGACATTGCACTAAATAAAATAAATATTATCTTAAGAAAAAACACGTATTAGAAAGAAGATTTCATAATAGAAATTTGATTTTATTTAAGTTAACATCAAAAAAATAATAGTTAAATGGAATATATAATTAAATTTATAATTTGTATGAAAAAATTTTTCGATAAAGACATTATTAGAAATATTTCAATAAATAAAACTATAAATATAAAATTTTTCTAGAATAGAAGAGATTAAGGGAGGAAAAAGACGACAAAAACTTCTCTAATATTGTGTAAATAAATGGTAAAATATAAAACGTAAGATATATATAGGGTGAGAATTTTATTACGGTGAAACACTATATAAGCTAATAAATAGTTTTAAGCCAGTTATAGTTATTCAGTATATATCAATAATATTATTAGTCTTATATGTTTTAATATGGATACATGGTTAAAATCAATACATTTAATATTTGGATAAAAGCTTTATGAAGAACTGCTGATGATTATTGATAACTTTACAAAAAGATTATGAAAGAATATTTAGATAGGATACAAAGTACTTTAAAAGAAATTGTATCAACGTATATATTAGAATATACATTGGATGAACAATAGAATAAAAAAATAATGAGGTTTATTTATAGTATCAGTAGGGGGAAAGGTAATGGAATTAATCGACAGAATGGTTAGACCTAAAATTGATAAGCGAATATTCTTATCATCACCACATATGGGTAAGTATGAAAAAAAGTTTATAGATGAGGCATTTTTAACTAACTGGATATCACCGTTAGGACCAAATGTCGAAAATTTCGAAATAGAATTATCAGATTATGTTGGCTCTGGTGGGGGAATAGCATTATCTTCAGGCACTGCTGCAGTACATATGGCTGTTAAGTTATTAGGTGTAAGTAAAGGTGATATAGTGTTTTGTTCAAGCTTAACATTTGTGGCAAGCTGTAATCCAATAATTTATGAAGGCGCAGAACCTGTATTTATTGATTCAGAGCCAGAAAGTTTAAATATGTCACCTATAGCTTTAGAAAATGCATTTAGATATTATAAAAAATTAGGTAAGTTACCAAAAGCAGTTATAGTAGTTCATCTTTATGGACAAAGTGCTGATATGGATCCAATAATGGAGATTTGTAATAAATATAAGGTTTCGGTTATTGAAGATGCGGCAGAAAGTTTAGGAGCAACATATAAGGGAGTTCAAACAGGAACAATAGGTAAATATGGTGTTTATTCTTTTAATGGAAATAAGATAATAACTACTTCTGGTGGAGGTATGCTTGTATCAAATAATATAGATGGACTTCACAAGGCAAAATTTTGGGCAACTCAGTCAAGAGATAATGAAAGATATTATCAACATAGTGAGCTTGGATATAACTATAGAATGAGTAATGTTGTAGCTGGAATAGGAAGAGGACAATTAAAAGTTATAGAAGAGCGAATAAAAAAGAAAAAGGAAATATATGAGTTTTACAAAAATAGCTTTATTGAAATAGATGATATAGAAATGGCGCCAGTAAGAAATTATGGTGAACCTAATTATTGGTTAAGTGTTATTACTTTATCTAAGGATTCAAAGGTAAAGCCTATTGACATAATTTTAGCTTTAGAGAAAGAAAATATAGAATCAAGGCCAGTTTGGAAGCCAATGCATCTTCAACCTTACTTTGAAGAATATAGATTCTTTAAGCATAATGAAGATGATGAAATAAGTGTATCAGAAGACGTATTTAATAGGGGGGTATGTTTACCTTCAGATACGAAGATGACTGTAGAAGAGCAAGAATATGTAATAGAAATTATAAAAGAATTATTTAGAGAGATTTAGGGTATGTTTATTAAAAGAATATTTGATATTTTAATTTCAACGGTATTATTATTTTTTTTATGGCCTGTTATGTTAATTATTTGCTTTATAGTAAAAATAAGCCTTGGGACTCCGGTACTATTTCTTCAAGAAAGAGTAGGGAAAGATAATGAGGTATTTAAGATAATAAAGTTTAGAACAATGAAGGATGCAAAAGATAAGTATGGAAATGACTTACCCGATTTTGAAAGAGTTACAAGCTTAGGTTCATTTTTAAGAGCTACAAGCTTAGATGAGCTTCCAGAATTAATAAATGTAATAAAAGGAGAGATGAGTTTAGTTGGTCCAAGACCATTACTTAAGCGATATTTAAGTGTATATAATGATGAGCAAATTAGAAGACATGAGGTATTGCCTGGGATTACAGGCTTGGCTCAGGTAAATGGAAGAAATTCGTTAACATGGAATGAAAAATTTAAGTTAGATATTTGGTATGTAGATAATTGGTCATTTTGGTTAGATATAAAAATACTATTCAAGACAATATATAAAGTATTTAAGAAAGATGGAATTAACCAATCAGAAGGAATTACAATGGAATACTTTAATGGTCAAAATTAATGAACAAATGGTAGGTGATTAATGTGGATGATAAGTTATTTGATTTTGAAGAGATAATTAGGTTATTTAAGAGAAAGCTTTGGGTAATTATTTTTATTACAGCAGTTACGACAGGAATTGCTTATTATGAGGCTTCTTCAATGAGGCCATCTTATAGCACAAGTCTTAATATATTTATTGCAATAGAGACAGAAGGGTTAGATTATTCTACAATGCAACAGATGAATTTTTATGGAAGAAACATAAATACATTGAAGGATATGATAATGACAGAAGAGTTTATTGAAGAAGTTCTTCAAAAAAATAATATAAATAGAGATGCAAGGGAAGTAAGGTCTGGAATATCAGTGTCTTCATCAGAAGATTCGCCAGTAGTAAGCTTGATGTTTTCAAGTGCAAATAGCGATATGATGACAGAAACGTTAGAAGCATTAGGAACAGAATTTATAGCTAACTTAAGGGAACTTGTACCAGACTTAGAGCCTATTATAGTTAATACAGCAAGGGTAAGTACAATTTGGCCTAATAAAAATAGAGTAATTCAAACTGGAATAGTAATAGGGTTAGTTATTTCAATAGGATTAATATTAGTTTTAGATTATTTAGATGATACTATTAGGGAAAAAAAGGATTTAGAAAAAGTATTACCTATACCTGTATTAGGTGATATTCCAAAACATGAAAAACAATTTGGTAAGGGGGATAACTATGTTTATAGCTCAAATGATGCCAAGGTCAATATCAGCTGAAGCCTACAGATCGATAAGGACAAGCATTCAGTATTCATCAATTGATAAAAAAATAAAAACATTAGTTGTTACAAGCTCACTTGCTAGTGAAGGAAAATCAACTATATCAGGAAACTTGGCTTATGTGTTAAGCGAAAATAATAACAAAGTTTTATTAATAGATTGTGATTTAAGAAAACCTTCACTTCACAAGAAGTTTAAGATTTCTAACGAAAAAGGAATAACGGATTTATTAGTAAATAAATGTACTATAAATGAAGTGGTAAAAGTTATTTCAAAAGGAGTTCATTTAATAACAGCAGGAACAATACCTCCAAATCCAGCAGAGATTGTTGGTTCAAAAGCTTTGAAGGATTTTATAGATAATATGGAAGATGAGTATGATTATATTGTAATAGATACACCGCCAGTATTAGCTGTTACAGATGCTCAACTTTTAGCTGCTAAGTGTGATGGAACAGTCTTAGTATCAAGAGCAAAGAAATCAAGGGCTAAATATGTAAAGCTTGCTTACAATGAACTTGAAAAAGTAAGAGCCAATGTTATAGGAAGTATATTAAATGAGTCAGATATGAAACAAAAATATGGATATTATAAGCATTATTCAAGTGATATTAAAAAATAGAAAAGAGTGGACAGTGTTATAGCATGAAGAATTTAATGATTGTAGGAGCAGGTGGGGTAGGAAGAGAAGTATCTTTAATAGTTAGACAAATTAATGACTTAGAAGCAACCTGGAATATGATTGGATTCATAGATGATAACATTGATAATTGGGGAAAAGTTATTAATGGATACTCGGTTATTGGAGGAGTAGATTCATTAGATTTTTTTGCAGAAGATACTTATGTAGTAATAGCAATAGCAAATTATAAGGTTAAAAAGAGAATAGTAAATAGGTTAAAGGGAAAATTCAAATTTGCAACAATAGTTCATCCAAAAGTATGGATTCATGACTTTATGACTTTAGGGGAAGGGTCAATAATTTATGAAGGTGTCATATTAACATCAAATATTGAAATAGGAAAACATGTAATTATAAGTCCTAAGTGTGGAATAGGACATGATTCAGTAGTTAAAGATTATGTTTCATTATTATGGAATGTTAATGTTTCAGGAAATGACTTAATCGAAGAAGGTGTAACTATGGGATCTGGATCAACAGTAATTCAAGGTAAGACAATAGGAGAAGGAGCTATTATAGGGGCTGGAGCTGTGGTTATTAATGATATTGAACCATATTGTACAGCGGTTGGAGTTCCGGCAAAGGTTATTAAAGAGTTACAACTTACAAGTGATTAATTACAGGTTACAAGTTGAAATAAGCAAATAGTGTTTTTAATAGAAATGATTAATTAAGAGTAAATGAGGTGAGGAATTTGAAAAAAGTATTATATGTGACAACAGTGAGTAGAACTATAAATGCATTTTTGGTTCCTCATATAGAGATGCTTTTAGCTAATGGATATAAAGTTGATTGTGCTTGTTCGATAGACAAGACTTTGAATAAAAAATTACAAGCCAAGGGAGTTAGAGTCTTCGAAATACCTTTTTCAAGAAATCCTTTAGGCTTAGGAAACATAAAGGCTTTTAATAAATTAATAGATATCCAATCTATAAATGAATATGACGTAATACATGTTCATACACCAATAGCCGCTATATATGGTAGATTACTTAGATTTAAGTTTCCAAAAATAAAAACTATATATACAGCACATGGATATCACTTTTTAAAAAGTGGATCAAAATTAGGATGGCTTATCTATTATCCAATAGAAAAATTTATGGCAAGCTTAACTAATGTAACTATAAATATTAATAAGGAAGATTACGAAATAACTAAAAATAAACTTAATCCTGAAAAATGCTATTTAATGAATGGTGTAGGGATTGATTTAAATAAATATAAGAAAATTAGTTGTGAAGAGATAAAGAGAAAGAAAGAAGAATTAGGATTAAATGAAGATGATTTTATTGTTTTGAATATAGCTGAATTAAATAAAAATAAAAACCATATTCAACTTATTAAAGCAATGGAGTTATTAAAAGATAAATATCCCAATATAAAAGCTCTTTGTGTTGGAGATGGACAGTTATTAGAAGAGATAAAAAAAGAAATAAAACAAAGAGGATTAGAAGAAAATATAAAGTTATTAGGATATAGAGAAGATATAAATGAACTTATAAATGTCTCAGACATAGGAATACTTATGTCGCATAGAGAGGGGTTACCTAGAAACCTTGTGGAGTTTATGGCTTGTGGCAGAAATGTAATTGCTACAAATATAAGGGGATGTAGAGAGATAGTATGCAATGAAAGTATTGGTTCCCTTGTAGAGGTAGGAAATTATAAAGAAACAGCAAAAGAAATTGAAAGATATTATTTGTTACAGGATAAGAAATTTGAGGTTTCAGAAGATATTGAGAAATATAATATTAAAAATATTAACGATAAACTTAAAGAGATATATTCAGAAGTTTGTAATGATATATTAGATGAAAAGATTTTTTCTTATATGTAAGTTAGTTAAAGAGAGGTGATTATTCTGGAGAAAGTATTACATGTATTACCAATGAATAAATTAAGTGGTGCTGAAAAAATGGCACTCTTAATATGTAAAAATATGAAAGAATATGAACCAATAGTTTTATGTGGAGGAAATAATCTTAAAAAGATTTTTGAAGAAAGTAACATAAAAAGCTATTCAATAGAATTCTCAAATAAAAATATTATAAAAGATATTAAAAAAATTAAGGAAATAGTAAATAAAGAAGATATAAAAGTAATACATGCTCATGACAACACAGCTTCAGTTATCAGTTATCTTAGTAAAAAGATATTTAAGTTAAAAGTTAAAATTATTTCTCATATACATAGTTGTTATCCCTGGTTAAAAAAAAATGGAGTTAATAAAAAAGTAGATTCATTTTTAAGACCTAAATATGATTACAACATTGTATGCGGAAATATTGTTTATGAGTTTTATGAAGAGAATGCAAAATATTTTGATAAAGAGAAAACAATAATTCTTTCAAATGCAATAGATATAAATGAAATAAATAATTTTAATATTAGTAAAATAGATGAAGTAAGAAAAAAATTTAATATACCAGAATGTAAGGTAATTATTGGATTTATAGGAAGATTGGATTATGAAAAGGGAATTATACCATTTATTAAGGAGCTTGTTAAACATAAACATAAATTTAATGATAGTAAGTTTTTATTAGTAGGAAATGGGTCACAGGAAGATGAAGTGAAAAGGCTTATAAAAGAAAATGAATTAGAAGAATTATTTGTTTTAACTGGTTTTCAAGACAATGCATACAGTTTTTATCCACTTATAGATATATTTTTTCTTCCCTCATTATATGAAGGGCTGCCAATGGTTTTATTGGAAGCAATGGCTTTTGGAAAAGCAATAATAGCAACAGATGTAGGAAGTATAAATGAAGTTATTAAGAAAGATACAGGTGTTTTAATAGAATCTTGTGAATATGAGAAGTTTATAAATGAGCTAGATAAGATTAAAGACAATAAAAAGTTAATTAAGTTTTACTCTATAAATGCTAAAAGAACTGTAGAAGAAAAATTTAGTATAAAAACATATATTAATAATGTAGAAAATAAATTGTATAAATCAATTATTAAGTAGATAAGGAGTATATATGAGGCCTTTATTAACGATATTTACGCCAACTTACAATAGAAAAGATTTATTGTTTAGATGCTATAAAAGTTTAAGAAAGCAAACAAGTAATAACTTTGAATGGTTAATAGTTGACGATGGATCTACAGATGGGACAAGAGCTTGTGTAGATAAATGGATTAATGAAAAAAATGACTTTAGTATAAGATACATCTATCAAGAAAATCAAGGCATGCATGGTGCACATAATACAGCTTATGAAAACATAAATACTGAATTAAACACATGCGTAGATTCAGATGACTATATGCCAGAAGATGCTGTAGAAAAAATATGTAGCTTTTGGATTAATAATGGATCTAACAAATATGCTGGATTTGCAGGTTTAGATGCTTTTGAAAATGGAAGAGTTATAGGAACTGAATTTCCAAAGCATATAAAATCATCTACTCTGTTTGATTTATATAATAAAAAGAAAGTAAAGGGAGATAAAAAGCTCATATATAGAAGTGATTTAACAAGAAGGTATCCATACCCGATATTTGAAGGGGAAAGATATGTTGGACTATCTTATAAATATTATAAGATAGATCAAGAGTATGAGCTTTTATTAATGAATGAAATAGTATGTATTGTTGAATATCAGCAAGATGGATCTAGTAATAATATGTTAAGACAATATATTAGAAATCCAAGAGGATTTGCTTTTTATAGGAAAGAAAATTTAAAAAATAGACAGGGAAATTTAATATATAGGTTAAAAGAAAACATACACTATGTATCAAGTTGCATTATTTCAAGGAATAAAAGCTTTATTAATGAAAGTCCAAGTAAAGCTTTAACGATATTATCAATACCAATAGGCTTTTTATTATATTTATACATTAGAAAAAAAGTAAGAATAACATAAACATTAAAGGAGGAAAACATGACAGTTTTTTATGTAACAACAATAGTAACTTATTTCTTAGCTTTACTGACTAGGAAAATTGAAAGTAAATATGGAAAAATATCATGGTTTTTCTTGTTTTTTGTTATATCTATTTTAGTAATAGTATCTGCAATTAGATCTGGTATAGGGGATACAGGAATGTATAGGCATCTATGTGAATTAGTAGACCAATCATATGTGTCAGATGGATATGAAATCGGATTTGTTTATTTTATAAAATTTTTAAAAATATTTTCTGGTGATTCACAATTATTAATAATAGTAACTTCTGTAATTATCAATATATTAAATGTAATAACTATTTATAGATATACAAAGGATAGTTATTTTGAATTAGGAATATTTTTATACATTACTTCAGGATATTATATTGTAACAATGAATGGAATTAGACAAAGCCTAGCAGCTTCAATATTATTCTTTGCAACAACACTAATATTTAAGAAAAAATATAAAACATATTTTCTTATAGTATTACTAATGAGCACAATACATAATTCAGCATTAATAATGATTCCTTTGTATTTTATAGTTAGACTTACACCATGGGAAAGAATGACTAATATCATTTTTGTATTAACAGCTATAGGATTAGTATTTTATGAACCATCATTAAATCTAGCTATGAAGTTTTTAGGTAATACAAGATATGAGCAATATGCTGAATTTGATGAAGGAGGAGCTAATTTAATTAGAATTGCAGTTTTTGCTGTACCGGTATTATTAGCTTATTTAAAGAGAAATGTAATAAAAGATAAGTGGAAGTATGGAAATGTATTTGTAAATATGAATATTATTTGTTTTATAGTTATGTTGTTTTCAGCATATAACTGGATATTTGCAAGATTTACAATTTACTTTCAGTTATATAGTTTTATATTAATTCCATATATAATTGCCAATTGTCTTGAGGGAAAAGAAAAAAGATTATTTTATTTTATGTTATTAATATTATATTTCATATTCTTTTATTATGACCAAGAAGTAACTAATAGAGTGAGGTATACTACAATATATAAATTAGACACATTTTTTTATGAAATAAAATAGTGCTAAATAAAAATATTAAATGGTTATAGGTGATAATTATGAAGAAAAAAATATTGCATATTACAGGGGCTATGAATGTTGGCGGAACTGAAACAATGCTTATAAATTTATATAGAAAAATTAATAATGATATAACATTTCATTTTATTTCTTATAGCAATAAAGAAGCCTATTATGACAAAGAGGTAGAATCGCTTGGAGGAGAAATAATAAGGTTAAAAGCCCCTAATGAAGTTGGATTTATTAAAGCTATAAATGATATAAGAAAAGTAATAAGAGAAAATGGACCATATGATGCAGTTCATACACATATGATGTTTAATTGTGGAGTGGCAATGATAGCTGCCTATTTGGAAGAAATAAAGGTTAGGGTTTCACATGCACATACTACTGCTGATATAAGTAGTAGTTTATTAAGAAAGTTTTATGTATTTGTAATGAGGATTCTTATAAGAATATTTTCCACTGATTTTTTAGCTTGTAGTAATTCTGCTGGTAAGTATCTTTTTGGTAATAACATATTAAAAAATAAAAAATATAGAATACTTCCTAATTATATAGATTATGAAAAATTCATTAATTATAATTCTAAAACTAGTTTAAGAGAAGAGTTAAGACTTAATAAAGAGGATTTATTAATATGTCATATCGGTAGGTTTATAACTGCAAAAAACCATAAATTTTTAATAGATATTACAAAGGAAATGGTTTTATTAAATAATAATATAAAGCTTATTTTAGTTGGAATTGGAGATGAAGAAGAGAATATTAGAAAAAAAGTAGATAGGTTAGATTTAAGTAATAATGTATATTTCTTAGGCATTAGAGGCGATATACCATATATTTTAAAAAGTATTGATTTATTTATATTACCTTCAATTAGTGAGGGGTTAGGATTAGTTTTATTAGAAGCGCAATCATCTAAAGTTCCTTGTTTAGTATCAGAAGCTATTCAAAATGAAGTAGATTTAGGATTAAATTTAATAACTCAAATAAAATTAGATAAAGGTAGTGAAGTATGGGCAAATAAGGCTTTAAATATTATAGAAAAAAAACAGTCTATAAATGTAGATATAATGAAGTCAATACAAAAAAAAGGGTATGATCTTAATTCGATTTTAAAAAATTTAATGTCTGTTTATAAATTTAAATTAGAGCAGGAGAAGTTGTATGAAGAATATTCTAATAGCATCTTTTGATTTAGAAGTTGGAGGTGTTGAAAGAAGCTTAATAAGTATGTTAGATAACTTTGATTATAAAAATTATAAAGTAGATTTAATGTTATATAGACATTCTGGAGAATTTATGAATCTATTAAGTAAGAAAGTTAATCTATTACCAGAAATTAAAGAATTAGCTACTTTTAGAAAAGGTATAGGACAAGTTATGAAAGAAGGAAATTTACTTATTGGAGTATCAAGACTCCTAGCAAAGTTTAAAGGAAAAAATAAAGTTAAAACCTCTGATATGGAAAGCGTAATTCAAATGCAGCTAATGTGGAAGTATACTATTTCATTCTTATCTAAAATTGATAAGGAGTATGATGTAGCAATAAGCTATCTTTGGCCACATTACTTTATTGCAGAAAAAGTTAAGGCAAAGAAAAAAATAGCTTGGATACATACTGATTACTCCAAAATAGAAACAGACATAAAAGAAGATTTAAGGATTTGGAATAAATTTAATTATATTATGGCTGTTTCAGAAGAATGTAAAAATTCATTTATAAAAAAATATCCTAGCTTAAAAGATAAAGTAAAAGTAATGGAAAATATAACATCACCAGAGTTTGTTAGAAAAATGGCTGATGAATATATAGAAGAAAAATTTGAAGAAGATAAATTTAATATAGTTTCTGTAGGAAGACTATGTTATGCAAAAGGGATAGATAATGCAGTTAGGGCTTTGAAAATACTACATGATAAAGGGGTAAAAAATATTAAATGGTATGTTATAGGCTATGGTGGAGATGAAGATTTAATTAAAGGCTTAATAAAAGAATATAATCTTGAAAATAACTTTATTTTATTAGGCAAGAAAACTAATCCATATCCATATATAAAGGCTTGTGATTTATATGTTCAACCTTCTAGATATGAGGGTAAAGCAGTTACAGTTACAGAAGCACAGATTTTAGGAAAGCCTGTAATGATAACTAATTATGATACTGCAAAAAGTCAAGTGAATAATGAGGTTGATGGATATATATCAGATTTAAGTATAAAAGGAATAGCTGATGGAATTGAAAAGGTGTATAAATACAAAGGGTTTATAGAAAAGTTAGCTGAAAACTGTAGAAATACTAAGTATGGAAATAGTTATGAGTTAGCTAAATTATATAAAATTATAAAGGAGTAAATTAAGTGACACAATGATAAAAGTTATATTCTTTATAGAGAGTCTTGGAGGGGGTGGTGCTGAGAAAGTACTATTAGATATAGTAAAAGGCTTAGATAAAACAAAGTTTGAAATAACGGTAAAAACTATAACTGATATTGGAATATATAATGACAAAATAAAAGATTATTGTATTTATGAAAGTTTTTTATCTAAAGATTTATTAAATGGAAATATATTTTTTAAATTTATATATAAAATTAAGTATCATTTAATTTATAAATTACCAGCTAAAGTAGTTTATAAAGTTTTATTTAGAAAGAAATTTGATGTGGAAGTAGCTTTTGTTGAAGGATTTGCTACTAAAGTTATAAGTAATTCTAATAATAATGTATCTAAGAAAATATCTTGGATACATGTTGACCCAATTGAAAGAGATTATGCAGATTTGTATTTTAAAAATTTAGATGAACATAAGAAATGCTATAATAAGTTTCAAAAAATAATATGTGTTTCCAATAGTGTTAAAGATTCTTTGGTAAAAAAATACAATATAAGTAAAGAAAAGGTTAAAGTTCAATACAACCCAATTGATAAAGAGAGTATTATTTTGAAAGCAAATGAAAATTGTACTTTAATTGATAGTAATAAATTTACGATAATTTCTGTAGGGAGATTAGTACACCAAAAGGGGTATGATAGATTACTTAAGATAATAAATAATCTAAAGAATGAAATAGATATTAAATTTGAACTAATTATATTAGGAGAAGGGCAAGAACGAGAAAATTTAGAGCAGTTTATAAAAGCTAATGATTTAGAAGAGTATGTAAAGTTGCTAGGATTCGAAAAAAATCCCTATAAGTTTATTAAACAAGCAGATTTATTTGTATGTTCATCACGAGCAGAAGGATTTAGTCTAGTAATTGCAGAAGCTTTAGTGCTAGGTATTCCAGTAATAAGTACAAATTGTAGTGGGCCAAATGAATTATTGAATTTTGGCGAATATGGAATGCTAGTTGATAACAATGAAAATGATCTATACTTAGCACTTAAAGATATAATAAGTAACAATGATTTATTAGAAGAATTAAAAAATAAGGCTAAAAAAAGAGCTAATAGTTTCAATTATTTTACAACTATTAAGCAAATAGAACAAAACATTCTAGAAAGATAAAATTTAAGTAAAATGGTAAGGAGCTTAAAGTGATTAATAATAAATTAATATCAATAATAATACCAGTTTATAATTCAGAAAAGTACATTAAAAAATGTATAGAAAGTATAATTAATCAAAGTTACAGTTATATTGAAATTATATTAGTAGATGATGGGTCAAAAGATAAATCAGGTGAAATATGTGATTATTATGCTAAAAATGATAAAAGAATAGCGGTTATTCATAAAAAGAATGAGGGTGCGCATATAGCAAGAAATATAGGGATATCAGTAGCTAATGGAGAATATATAAGTTTTGTAGATTCAGACGATTGGATATGTGAAAATTATATCTTGACTTTAATAGAAAATATGGTGGACTGTAAAGCTGATTTAATAGTTTGCAACTATAAAGAAGTTTTTATAAATGAAATTAGTATTAATTACGGTGAGAATAGAGAAGTAAAGTCAAGGTTATTAGATATGGATGTCGAAATGGATAAAGATTTTTTTGTTAATGGGCTGGTACATCCGTGTTGGGGTAAATTATATAAAACAAATATTATAAAAAATAATAATATACTATTTAAAGACTTAAAACTTAGTGAAGATACGGTATTTAACCTATGCTATTTGAAGTTTTGCAAATATATAAAAGTATTACAAGATGAACTGTATTTTTATGCTCATTATGATAGGCATAGTAGCATCACAAAAATAGCATATAAAGATATATTTGAAAATTACTTAATTGTTCATGAAAAGTTTTTAGAATATACAAAGTGTTATAAAACAAAGGAAGCTATTAGCATTGCAAATAATACCATGTATCCCCAATATTATAGTGCATTTATAAAAATATTAATGTGTAAAAATCTAAAAAGAAAACAAAAGAATAAGATTTTAAACAAAGCATTAAGTAACGAGAAAATAACAAATTGTTTTAAGATAAAACAAGAAAATACAACTATAAGTATAATTAACAAGTTGATTATTAGAAAAAAGTATGTTTTGTTAAAGTATATTTTTTTATATATAAATTTCAAAAATTAAAAACACTAAAAAGGAAAGTGATTATTTGACTAAAGTAATTTTTATTACAAATAAATTAATAACTGGTGGGGTCGAGAAAGCATTATTAGAGATGATTAAACAAATTCCAAAAGATAATTTTGAAATTACTATTGGAGTATTTAATTTAGGTGGAGAACTTGAAAAAAGTTTAAGATCAGATGTAAAAATAATAGAAATACCAGAAGTGAATGAATCCATAAAAACAATTTTAATTAAAGATTTAGCAGAAATGAAGCTAATAGAATTAATTAAAAAGATAAAAAATTTAATAATGTGTAATTTAGTTAAAGATTATAATGAAAAATGTAGATATAGATGTAAGTTATACAGAAAATTAAATGAAATATATGATGTAGCAGTATGCTACCATAAACCTACAGATTTACCCGTTCCGTATGTTATAGATAATGTAAAATCAAACAAAAAGGTATTATGGATACATATGGATATGAGTAAGATAGCTGAAAATGAAAAAAGAGGGTACTATAAATTATATAAAGAATATGATGAAATAATTTGCATTTCTAAAGCAGTAAAAAATCAAGTTATTAATATTTTTCCAGAATTTAAAAACAAGACTAAAGTTATATATAACTTTATAGATAAAGGTGAAATTAGAAAATTGAGTGACTGCGGAGAAAAGTTTGAGACAAGTGATGGAAATTATAACATATTAACGGTGGCTAGATTATCAACTGAAAAAGGACATGATTTAATAATAGAAGCAGCCATTTTATTAAAGAAAAAAGGAGTAAATTTCAGGTGGTATTTAATTGGAGAAGGTCCAATTAAAAATAAGTTATTAAAAAAAGTAGAAGAAAATGACTTAAAAAAATACGTTATATTATTAGGAAATAAAGATAATCCATACGGATATTTTAAAACTTGTGACATTTATGTACAACCTTCATTAGAGGAAGGGTTTGGCATAACAGTCAGCGAAGCAAAAATTTTTGAGAAACCTATTATAATTACTAAATTTGCTACCTCAACAGAACATATTATTGATAGAAAAACAGGATACATTGTAGATTTTAATGGTAATGATATTGCGTGTAAAATAGAAAAATTAATAAAGAATAGTTTTTTTATTGATTAACTTAGATAAAAATTAAAAATATAATTTTAGAGGAGAATATAATGAATAAATATGACATAGATAGGAATAAACAAACAGCAATTAATTTAACTAGTAGTTTGATTGTTTTTGGAGTTAATTTAATAATAAGCTTTTTTTTATCACCGTATGTTGTTAAGACTTTAGGGGTTGAGGCTAATGGTTTCGTATCTCTTGCTAATACTTTCATTAGTTATGCTACATTAATAACAATTGCGTTAAATTCTATGGCAGGTAGGTTTATAACTATAGCTATTCATAAAGAAGATTATAAAACAGCAAATAAGTATTTTAATTCAGTATTCATAGGCAACTTAATTATAACAAGTATATTATTATTACCAGCACTAATCTGTATTATTAAATTAGAATCAATTATAAATATATCTAGTAACTTAGTTTTAGATGTAAAAATATTATTAAGTCTTTCAATTAACAATCAAATATATAATTGCTTAATAACATGTTCATCAAATTCTGATATGAAATTTAATCAGACAGTATTTCTTTATGATTTTCCATTATCATTATCTATCGGCTCATATGCTGACCAGACAAAGTTAATGATAGATAATCCATCTGAAGCTGATAATAAATCCATCCTGCTACAAAGAGCAGAAAATTATATTAGTGACATCATTCAAATAGACACACAAATATTAAAATTTGGTTTTCCAGTTGTTGGTGGAGATATATATTCAATTGTACTGGATAAAAATGGGAACATTGAAACTTATATTAATGGA
>OLNJ01001144.1_pt1 | contig 15455 bp, 15 predicted proteins | sample 1672191 | NCBI WGS metagenome assembly OLNJ01 (sample SAMEA3136657, study PRJEB25190) | human gut metagenome | biome: human gut; feature: human-associated habitat; material: faeces | place: Austria | collected 2013 | reverse complement strand
GTTTCTTTGACTTCGGTACTGCAACACACTCTTTAACCTTTACTGCACGGAAATCAGACTTTGAGAATGTATCAAAATCAACATCTTCTTCAAACAAAGGCTCAATCTTTACCTTAGAGAAATCAATCTTTTCAGGCTCTGAATTTGGTGTAGAAACTTCTTTATCCTTTACACCATTTTCGGATTTTACACCACCGAGGGTCTTCATTGTCGGGATTAGGATTTTCACCCTTAAATAAGTGCTCATATCTTCTTATATCCCCACAGATACAAAGCTCAAAACTATCTGTACTTCACATAACTTTTTATATATTTTTATATTCCTTTTTTGTTTCTCTCTTACTTCAAACCGTCCCAAAACTCCATTCCGTCCTCATCATAATCATGGTCATGCGCCACGTTGCTTCCATTATCTGATAGAAAGCCCAGTGTGCGTCTGTCACATCATTATAGGGATTCTGGATTTTGCCTTTTACATAATCCTTATCCGCAAAGCGTTTAAGCATTGCGTTTACGATTGTCGCCGCCTGTGCTCTGGTTACAGCCTCGTTCGGTCTGAACGTACCATCACCCATACCCGCCATATAAGAATTATGATCTGTTGTTTCCAATCTATTGGAAACAACAGTCGTCACAGGGTCTGCAACCCTTATCACATCTTTTTGACTTTCATTTTTATTGGTAGATGTATTGGCAGGCTGTTTTATAGGGTCTTTTACAGTGGTGCTGTCCTTTTTCGCAAAGCTTGCTTCGATGGTATGCGAAGCCGTTATTTTCTCAAACGCAAAGCTTGACACTGCACCAACGCTCTTGCCATCTACCTTTACGTCCGCAATATAATATCCTTCGTTCGCCTTGATTGTATATGTAAGCTGACCTGCGGCAGATACCGTTGTCGTGCCACCGGAAGAGATTGTTCCACCGATACCTGCCGTTGCGGTAATCTTGTAGCTTGCTGTAGTAGCAGCACCGCCACCACCGCCACCGCCGCTCGGAGGCGTTATCGGCGCTGTATCCGCCGTAAAACTCCAACTTCCACGGAATACCACGGTTGTGCCATTTAAGCTGCCACTATCCCAGCCCGAAAAAGCCCATGTGCCGTTTTTGCCATCCTTTTGCGCCTGAATGCGAGTTGAGGCGGTATATTTCTTATCCACAGCCGCCCTCGCCTGTTTCTCGCCGGAATAGGAGTTGCTATTCTGCGGCAGGGTTACGCCTGTCGGGAATACAGAGCCCCAATCATATTTCACCGTATAATTTTTTGTCACCGGCGGCTCGGGGCGTTCCTCAGTCCTTTTATAAATATAACGAATCGTCATACCATTGCTCGGGACAGTCTCTTCCATTCCCTCCGCTTGAACAAAAGTGTAGCCGTTCAGTTCCTGCGGCGGCTGCCAATCAACCCTTTTGCCCACCGGAACAGTAAAGGTAGTCGGCATGGTGTTTGGAACATCTGTGCCGTCCTCCAACTGATATTGGATGGTGACATCGGCATAGGGCTGCTTCTCCGTATCATCATGAGCCAATACCTCGCCTGTTGCACGATCTACAATATCAAAGCCGATGGTATCGCCGTATTGCAGAATGGCATTCTCCGGAATCGTGTAAACCAGAGAGCAGTTGACAAGGCCGGAATCAAAGTCGCTGCCCTTGTAATCCAAAGCACCCTTTGGCCAGAATTTGCTTTTCTCGCTCCAAGCAGGGATAGCAAAATCCTTCGTAGCGAAAACCTGCTGCCCCTCTGTCGTGACCGCTTTTTCACCGTTGGAATGTTCCACCCACAGGCGCAGGGTCACAGTCTTCGCTTGGGTATCCGAAAGATTTTGTATAATGGTGCGCAGCTCAACCTGCTGCCCCTTCATGCTGCCATAATCAAAGCTGTTTTTTACTGCCGCCGCTTAATAGACGGCTATTCCTGTCATATTGATAGCTCGCATATGCGGAGGAATTCGCTGCCTCAAAGGCAGAAGGCTTTTCTGTGGGATTTCTGTAATCGCCGATATACTTTTTCACCTCAGGAACAGCCACATAAAGCGCAGGGGGATTTGTAATGAGCTGACTCATGACCTTTATGCCTTGTAGCTTGCACACATCGCAAAAATCATTCTGAAAGGTCTCTCGCATCAGACAATCCCTGCTGGAATTATAGGTATAAGGATAGCGGTCATCATGTGGGCAGGTATAGGTATTACGGAAGCCAAGCAACTGCTTCCACTTCACTTTCGTGGGATCTTTTGTTGCAGTCATATTCAGCGATGTAGTGTAATTCGCCTCATCTACAGGAACACGGCTATAATTATATTCATCTCCCAGATGGAACAGACCGTGTCCCAGTTCATGCCGCTGGGTAAACGCAGAATATGTGCTTCTCGCTGATGCAATAATATAGTGAATACCACTTTCTTTATTATCATGAGAGCCACCGAAATACTCACCGCTATTCGCCAATAAAACGAATTGATTGATATTTTCATATACATAATCATACTGTCTATAGTCATGGTCTCCGGGGTTTTCGTTTGGATGCGTTTTGTTAGGAATATGTGCGTCATGAATCTTTTCAATAAACGCAGGGCCTATGATGCGTTCCAAAATATGGTTGCGCCAGGCCCCTTTGGAATTAGAGATTCCTTTTTTGGTCGCATTAAAAAAAGTGCTGGTACCACCAAAGCTATCCACCGATGCCGTGCAGAGTGCATAGACATTAAAACGATCCGCCATGCTGCGATATGGCTCTATCTGCAATACCTCCCCCCACAACTTTTTTACATCCTCGATAAACTGCTTTTGCTGGCTTTTGGTGTAGCCCTCGGCGCAGTACACAATCACCATGTTTTCCTTATCGCTGCGAGGCTTCTGGATTGTATACACCGGTACGGTCACATTGGCATATGCAGTATCCTCAGTGTAGTATGTACTCATCTCCAGCTGCAGATACTCATCCGTATTCACATTCCAGTCACCATTCACATCATCTCGCACAGCGCCGGATATGCCAATGCTGTAATCCGGCGCATCCGGTGCGGAAACAACATAGGGGTCCTGCGTGCTCTTTATGTAATCACCAATTCCGATGGTTGGCTTGTTATCTGCCGCCCCAACCCGCAAAGGGCATAGTACCAAAATTACCGCAAGCAGCAGAGATACCGTTCGTTTGCCATATCTATGTTTTATAACATTCATAAAGTCCTCCTTTTGTCATTCTCTCCTAATCGTCATTCAGGATCAGCAGGTTTACCCCTTCCCTATTTTTGACATATGTCAATTTATACAATTGCTGCGTCATCAATATTCACCTCATTTCTACTTGAGTTATTGCAAAAAAATAGGTCTTTCTGCGATAACCCCTTGTGTTAAATGCTGAAACACCTTCATAAAGATGTAATAGCTTATTTATTTTAGAAAAGTATCCGACAAATAACTCTACATTTCCGACAAAAAATATATATTTCTCAAAAATGTATCATGGCGAATGGGAATAATCAATAGCGATACTCCCTCTTGAATTTCCGTACAAATTTTTAAAGTTATAACCACCGTTTTGTCATGTTGAGTTTTCGGAATCTGCGTGTTCCGCCTGCGAATTCCGCTTTGCGGAACGGCTCGTTCAAAATTTTGCTTCGCAAAACCACCTTCGGTGTCAGCATTTCTTTGCTGTTGTCTGCAGACCTGCAAGGTTTCGCCTGTCGAAAAATCCCATATCTATGTCACTTACTGTTTTTTATGCAATTTTATTTTAGATATAGGTTTCTCGACACAATGAGGCTCATTCTTTTACGAAATGAGCCTTAGTGTATAAAAGCTTTAAAGCATTGGATTTTATCTGCCGCTCAAATAATTTTGTATAGCTTTACAATAAATTTTATGTTTTTCTCAAATTAGGTATAGCGTCTGTTATTTCCTCTGCCGCAAACAATGTTTAATATGGGCTTAAACATATATATAAGCCATTTAAAAGACAGTATTATATCAAAAATATATTCTCGCCTACTGTTCCAGCATATTTTCAATAAAATTTCCGTATCCTCTTTTGGGATCGTTTACAAAAACGTGCGTCACAGCCCCCACAAGCTTATCATTTTGAATTATGGGACTTCCGCTCATCACCTGCACAATTCCACCGATCTTTTCCAAAAGCCTTTCGTCGGTTATGGCTATAACCATACTTTTGTCTGCCGTTCTGCCAAAACCGCTTAGACTTTCTATTTCTATATCATATTTCTCTGTCCTTCCGTCTATGGCGTCGGAAAGTATATATGCTTTCCCCGTCTGTATTTCGCTTCGTCCTGCGGCGGCAATGGGAGCATACTCAAAATCAGAAATATTTTCCACCGTTCCGTAAATTCCACATTCGGTATTTTTTCAATGCTCCCTACAACTTCTTTTTTGTTTAACGCCCCACTCTCTTAGTTTTTAGTCATTTATTTCTGAGTTTATCTATTTCTTGTTCTATATTCCTTATTTCTCTCTCCATTGCATTTATTTCTGTTGTTTTTTCAGATATTGATTTCTCGTAAACTTGTATTTTATCAGTAACCTCTTGAAGTTCACCTTTTAATTTATCAATTTCTGGCTTTATTGTAATAATTTCTTCTTCAGCTTTTTTCTTTCCAAAAATCTTCTTTCCTAGTTTTTCAATACGGCTCTGTTTTTCATCAATATCCTTTTTAATATCATCACTCTTATTATCAAATGGATTTTTTTCTGTTTCGATTGACACCTTTTCTTTTGTTATTTCAGAAATTTTCTTCCTGCTTTTTCTTTGTTTCAGCAAGTTCTTCTGGATGAGATTCCCAATATTTATTATCAGCAATTTCCTGCTCTTTTTTCTCATCTCGTCTCTTTGTGCATCTCGTTTGTTCAGAAAATTTCTCTTATACTGTGCTCCATTATGATTTTTCTCCCAATCATCTAACGCTAGATTCCAACCATGCTCATCCAACGTATCAATCATTGATATTGGAAGCCCTTTTAATATGATATTATAATTATCCCAATTAGTGTTAATAAAACTCTCTCCAGGACTTGCAAAAAAATCTGTATATCTCTTTATGCACTTAGTCCACATATCATTAAATGCTTGTGCCAGTTGTTTTGTTAAATTTTTATACTCCATGTTATCATAAATAACTTTTTCATCTAATGCATGCACTACTGATAAACTGTTACTCATATCAAAACCTCCACTTCCTCTGTGATTAAAGTATATGAAGTTTCGGCTTTTTCTTGTAGTTTGCGAATATCAGTAAAAATAAAAAAGCCCATTAAGAAAAGGTTTCTCCTCTCTCAAAGGGCAATATACAACCAATTACTCATCATCTATATCTAATCGCTGATTTATTTCTTTTACCAATTCTTTAGGGTCTTCCGTTCGTAATCTTTTTGCAAACTCAATCATTATTTCCTGTTCATCCTTGCTCATTTGCTCAAACATATCTGCCATCTCTTTTTCTCTCTGTGTCAATCGCATATACATTTCTTGTTCCTCCAATTTTAAGCTCATACAATATCGTATCGTCAGGAACATCTTAACTGTTATCCCTCTTCTGTGTAAACATCGGTTTATAACGAAAAAATGGGCAATTCCGCAATGGAACTGCTTATTAGTCACGACAAAAACTTAGCAACTCATTTTGCGGATAGGAGTGTATATTTGTCATGAAATACAAAGATTTAACACATATAACAAATTTTACAAAAGAACAAACTGCAAGAATTGAAGTTATCTCTGTAAATAAATATTTTAATTCTATTTTTGCAGGGAAAAATGTAAAGTTCAAGCTGTAAATAATGTATCATTTCAAATCAATAGAGGTGACAAATTTGGAATTATAGGAACAAGTGGATGTAGCAAAACAACTTTAGCAAGAATAGTTTTAGGTCTTATAAAACCTGACAGTGGTACTGTTAATAAATATGGTAAAATTGGATTTGTAGCCCAAGATCCCTACGCTTCCCTATCACCTAATATGACTGTTCGGGAAATAGTCAGAGAACCACTCCGTTTTTTAAGTAAAATTAATAAATCTAAAGAAATTGAGCTTGTTGATAATGCTTTAAATGCTGTTCATTTAAATCCTTTAAAATATGCTGACAGACTACCTTCTAAACTAAGTGGAGGAAAAAGACAACGAGTAAGTATAGCACGAGCTATCGTTATCAGCCCTGATTTCTTGGTTATGGATGAGCCAACATCAATGTTGGATGAGGCTGTTAAAAAAGAGAGTCTCGATGTAATACGTGTTATTGTTGAAAAAGAACAATGCAGCCTTTTAATGATTACACATGATATTGCCATGTCAGCAAATATGTGTGATAAACTGTTAGTTATGGAAAATGGTTGTATCGTAGAAGCGGGCGATAAAGAACAAGTTTTTAATAATCCGCAACATCCATTTACTAAAAAACTAATATTGGCAGCAACTGATATAGAAGGTTATTGGGAAAAAATCGGCATTACAAAGGCAGAAACCAAAGAATAAATATTATGGTTGCGGAGATTAAAGGAGATTAATTCTATGAAAAAACAAAGAGTATTTATCACCGGAGCTACCGGCACTATGGGATTGGCAAGTCTAAAAAAGATGTTAAAAGATTCCGATAAGCAGGATATTGTTATACTTTCATTAGATACAGAGCGAGATCGTAAAATCCTTAAGCCATATCAAAATAAAAAGGGACTTAAAATCATTTGGGGCGATTTAACGGATTATGACATTGTTTTAAAATGCGTCAAAGGCTGTGATATCATTCTTCATATTGCAGCTTTTGTGTCTCCGGCGGCAGACTACCATCCTAAACAAGCTATGAAGATTAATTACGGCTCTACACGCAATCTGATTAATGCCATTTACGAACTCGGGCAAGAGAATCATACTCGCTTTGTATATATAGGTACCGTAGCCGAGACAGGCGATAGGATGCCTCCAATTCATTGGGGGCGTGTTGGCGATCCACTCAAACCAAGTATATTTGACTACTACGCAGTCTCCAAGGTGGCGGCAGAACGTTTAGTCATAGAAAGCGGTCTCCGATACTGGGTATCTTTGCGCCAGACCGGCATCATCGGCAAAGCCATGAGTGAGATTGACGATGCTATCATATTCCATAACTGTTTCGATAATGTGTTGGAATACTGTTCCGATAGAGATTCTGCACGGGCCATGAGGAACTTGTGCACCTTCTTTTATGACGGAAGATTGGATGAAAGCTTTTGGGGGCATATTTATAACATTGGCGGAGGAGAATCGTGTCGTATCAGCACCTATGATATGTATAAAATCGCATACGGCAGCATTGGTATTACTAATTTAGATTATATATTAAGCCCCAAAAAGCAAGCAATACGCAATTTCCACGGTCATTACTATCTTGACAGCGACAAGTTAGAAAACTATTTGCACTTCCGCAAGGACTCCATGCAATATTTCTATGACTGCTACTTAAAAAGCTTAGGCGGACTTGCGTCATTTTCCAAGTTTCTATGTCGCCTTCCCGATGGAGAGCGACTGATGGGTAATATTATTCGCAACCATTTTGACAGGTTAGCCCGGACAGAACACGGCACCATCCGCTTTATCGAAGACAATATGGAAGACCACATTGATGCCTATTGGGGCAGTCGAAAAGCATGGGAAGCTTTGCCAGAAAAGCTGTCCGATATGGTGCATTTTACGGATTGGAATACCGTTGTCCATATTGACCACGGCTATGATGAGAATAAGCCTGAAAGTGAACTTGATTGGGATGATATGAACAAAGCAACTGAATTTCGAGGTGGCAAATTGCTAAGTACATCCATGACGAAGGGCGATTGGAGTAGCAAATTAACATTTGAATGCGCCTTTGGACATCGCTTCAAAGCCAGCCCTCGTCTTATACTTGAAGGCGGTCATTGGTGTGATGAATGTGAGAGAAAGAGTTGGAACTACGGTCAACGAGCAAAGCGAGATCCATTTTTTGCACAAGTTTGGAATCCACTACATGAGCCGGATGAATTGCATGAGTATCCTAAAGAGGTATCTGAACTTGATGTGTAAGTAATAAGCAATTATCCTGTCATTACTATCTCTGTAAATATTACTATAATTACTAATATTAAATGATACAGTTTATATTAGTATGAATAAAATCTGATTTTAAAAAAGGGGCTGTCGCTAATAGCAGTTCTAAATATGGGAGGCAGATGAATCTTTTCAATTCATCTGCCTCCCATTTCTTATTGTTCTTTCGTTCTTTCAATTACTTTTATTATCTTTAAAATAATACATATAAAAATTGTTACAATATAACATAACTATCTGCAAAGCATAACGCTTGCCCTAAATAAACCGTCATTATATGTAAATATACTTGTTCCACCAGATTTTTCCGCAATATGACTGACAGATTGTAGACCTACGCCGTCTCCTTTCCGCTTAGAAGACTGTAATATACCATTTTTTTCTCTTAATTCTCCATCAAATGTATTCTCAACCTGAATTAAAGCCAGATTCTCGGCGTGAATATATGCTGTCAGGTTGATTTTACATCGTTCAGATGCGGTACGCCTGCTCGCTTCTAACGCATTTTCCAACAGATTAGAAAGAATTAAGCACAAATCCATTTCATTTACAGGAAGTTTCTCTGGCAAATCAACTCTTATGGAATATGGAATGTTCTCTCGTTTGGCAATTGCACAATAATAACCAATTACGCTATCTGCCGCACGATTTGTACAGAAATGCATCTCAAGGCTCGGAATTCTTGCAACCGTATCTGAAAGATATTCTTTTATTTTTTCATTATCCCCTTCATCTGCAAGTACCAAAAGTCTATTAAAGTGATGTCGCATATCATGTCGTGCCTGCCTTACCTCTTCAATGGCAGTTTGAAGATTATCATATCTTTGCTGTTGCATGATAAGCAACTGATTTTCCTTTCTGAGTCGATTGTTGCGATTCAGATTGTTGGCCATGAAAAAAAATGTCATATAAAACAATAGCAGGAGAATAAGTAAAGCAATGCTTATAACAAAATAACCTTGCAAAATACGACCAGTATAGAGTGTATGAGAATATTTCGGAATCATAAACATATTCAGTGCGATAAATACTATCGGCAAGGCCCAAAACGAATACCAAGTTTGTGGAAAATTATCGTCTTCCACCATTTTTCGAACGGCATGAGTCGCCGGATACCAGGCAAACACCGCGAATATCCAGCAAAGTGCATTGTAGCAAATGACCGCCTGCAGACACAGCCAAGGATCCATCTGTGCATTAGGCAAGTCCGTCAATATAGCTGCGTTGATTGCTCTCGAAACGCTCTTTAGACAAGCAAATACTGCACAGACAGATAATCCGATTGTTACGGATTTCCATACGGAAATTTTGAGAGTTTTCATGTATACTACCACGGCAAGCAGTGTGATAAGTGCAAGTATTGGCATGGTGAGAATGCGATATGTATAACACAACAACCCTCCGCCAATGGAAAGAATCAAAAATAAAGGTACAATCCATGATATTAATTTCGGTAAAGACTGCCTTGCACTTGATTTTACCGGGAAGTATGCAATAAGTAATCCAGGAATTATAACACAAAGCTCCAAGGTAGAGCGCAGCATTTCGATCAAGTTTAACGCCCCCTTTGCAATAAAAATTCCATAAATGTCTGTTTTGCGGTTTTTAACTGTTCACGACTGACAAATACACTGCTTCCGTCATCCATTTTAAATGCGGAATCTTTAAAATCGGATGCATGTTCCAAATTAACGATTACACCTCGTCCACATACAAAAAAACGAGAATCATCTTTTAATGGCTCAATAAATGCTTTGAAAGGCATCCTCGTAGCAAGTGTTTTGCCTGCTGTTGTATAGACGTATATTCGATGTGCAAAATGCTCGGCATATATAATATCCTGATAGAGAAGGTGTATTTCACTGCCCTCCGCCTTAAGCAACATATATTTATCTGATTGTGGCACACGGTCAATTAATTCATCCGTCAATGCATCAATATCAGATTCCGTAAATGGTTTAACCAAATAATGCAATGCTCGCACACGAAAACCTTCCAAAGCATGATCTGTGGAAGTCGTTGTAAAAATCAACATACAGTCCGTGTCAAATTTACGCAATTCTTCAGCCGCTTCCATTCCTGTCATTCCATCCATATAAATATCCATAAATACGGCAGTAAAAGGCGTCTCTTTTGCTGCATTTAAAATTCTTCACCACTATTAAATTCCAAAATATCCGTTTGAATATTTCGCCCATGCAGCTGTCGACTCAGCCGGTCATTTAGAAGTGTGCGTTCAGCGGCAATGTCATCCACTATCGCAATTTTCATGCAGTACATTCTCCTTATGATTTAATTCGAGGTAATCGTATCATAAAGTCTTAACAAAATCGAGGAATGAATTTCGAAATTCGTGCCATAATTCCTCTTTTCGTGCCACTATGCTTGTAAGTGCAAGACCGTTTTATTATATTGAACCCAGGTAGGATATCATTTTGAATTTGGAAGGAGTGATGTCGTGTATCGTATCGCCGTACTGGCAGAGGAAAAAGCTGAAAGACAGTACTACGCCGAGATAATAGCCCGTTTTTGTGAAGATAAAGGGATATTTCCCAAAATCATGCAATACGGCGAACAGGAAAGTTTCTTTGAAAAGGCAAAAAAATATATACTTACTTATGCCATCATTGCACTTCCCGGAGTAAACGGACTAAATGCAGCGGAGCATCTTCGTTCACTATGTCCCACATGCAGGATTATCTGGTGCAGCGATTTGGATTTTTCTCTTCACGCTTTCCGACTTCGTGCAGATTTCTTTTTACTAAAGCCAGTTTCCGAAGAAGCCTTTCAGCAGGGATTAAATACTTGGATTAAATAAACATATGTTAAATCTGTCCATAGCTGCATCAACAGAAGCTAATTACTTGGATAAATAAACATCAATAAACGGAGGTTATCAATGAAAAAGAAGAAAATAACATATTTTGCCATACCATTTATGTTAGCTGGAACGATAGGATTTACAATGACAGGTTGTACATCCAATCAGTCCATAGAAAAATCATCATCGTATGCAGGTGGTAAATTACCAGTTAAAGCAATGAAGGCAAAAAATGTCGATGAAAATCCATATATGGCAAAAAGCGATGCCAATATTCACCACGACGGATACAATACTGACTCCACAGATGAAATTCTGCCTCTTGGTATTTATCCCGAGATAAATATTTCCTACGAGAAAACAAATCCAAACGCTTCACCTGCCATTTACTTTGACAATTATGGCAACGCGGTTGTTCCTCTTCTTGGTGGTATTGCCATCCGAGATATAAATAGCGAAGAGACGAAAACACTTGGCTATTTTTCTCCTCGTAAACATGACGGCAGCAATTACGTAATCCAGAGCTCATATACATTTTTAGATTCCAAAAACCGTATTGTATGTCCTACAAGTAATAATCATGTACTGATGCTTAAATCAACCGATGAGAATGGAAATGTTCTTCCGGAATTCCAAAAAGTATTGGATATCGATATTAAGGCTGCCGCTGAAACTGCTCTTGGAAAAAAACTGGATCAGAATCTTTTATCAGTAGTATTTGACTACGAAGGAAATCTCTGGTTTACAACCGGTGGATTCCGTATCTATCCTGAGCGCAAACAGCAGGGCGTCATGGGGTATATTTCACGCAGTGCAATCGATTCAATTCTTAAAGGAGAACAAGTTAATCTTTCTGATGCAGTATTTGTCTATGAACTTACACCGGGTGAAGGTGCAGAAAATGGTATCGCCGCTTCTAAAGAGGGAGCTGTCATCTTAACAAATCAAAATTGCTATCTGCTTCGTGCAAATAACGGCGTTGAAAAAGTTTGGCATACACCATATGAGAGCGTAGGTGCAAAAGTAAGTAAAGAAGGAGACAAAACTACAGGTGGCGGTCTTGCCTGGGGTGGAGGATGTTCTCCATCTCTTACTCCTAATCTTGTTATGTTCACCGACAATTCAGACCCTGTCAGGCTATTGGCTCTCGACATGAAAACAGGAGAAATTGTCTCAAGCCTGCCAGTCCTTGATAATCTTCCAGACGGATATCAGGTATCTGTTGAAAATTCCGCTATCGTCTATGATAACCATGAAGGAACTGTCAGCACTATAGTATGCAACTGGTTCGGTGCAGGTAATGCAGCTCTTTCAGACCCTAACAACGATTCATCAATACAGAGCTACTCTAATATCTATGACAAAAACTGGATAACTAAAGGTAATAGCATGATAGCTCCCGGTATTGAACGTGTCGATACAATAAAGACCGACTCTGGCTATGAAATGAAGAGTATTTGGACTCGTAATGACTTAATCGATACATCCATAATGAAGTTATCTACCTCAACCGGTTATATATACGGCTATGTGCAGGATTTAAAAAGCGGTATGTGGCAATATATCATTCTTGACTTTGAAACAGGCAAAACAGTTTTCACCATGGATGTTTCAGATAAATCCGGATATAACAATATGGCTATCGGTATATATACAGGCAACAGCGGTAATGCACTCTACTGCCCGACAGGTTATCTTGAGTTGCTTCGTTTGCAGGACCGCTTCGTATATCTACCTGAAATGCCATATCGCAAGGTAGACCTTGACAAAGCTTCACGAACTGTTCTCACACGGGAGAAGTATGAACAGGATGGTGGCAAGGGTAAAACTGCAAGTTGGCTTAATACAATCACTGTAGAAAATGTTCATGCAAATACTACCGTCGCAATACGTATGAATAATATTTCAGGCAATGTCTCCGACTTAAAGCTCTATGCTTACGGTACTGACGGAAAGCTTACTGAAGTTGACAGGGATTTGTGGTCAATTACCAATGAAGAAAGCAGTAAAGTACAAAAAGTATCTGACGGAACATTGTATGAACTTCGTATTAATATAACAGACAATGGTACACTGGATTTGAGCAGTGTAGATAAAGAGATTAAATGCTCCGTTATACTTGCAAAGTAAGTTTAAGACAATGTTCGCAAGTTTAAAAATAATTATACTCAAAATGTTGATTATGATGTCAGAAAAATATATCAAAATAAATACTAAAATTTTGATTATGATGTCAGTAAAATATATCAGAAAAAGCACTAAAATTTTGATTGCAATGTCAGAAATAGCGCTAATCCCCTCTTAATTCTCAAAGCGCTTAAGAATCAACAACAGCCCCGGCAATGACGGGGCTGTTGTTTTAATTATTTTGTGACACTTTCAAAACTTGATAATAATAATTATTCCATGCGTCTTTTTCTTTTAATGTAAACTGTTGTTCCGAGTACACCTACGCCACCGGCACATAATATTGCAAGCCAAAGTGCGAGATTGCTATAATCACCCGTTTGTGGACTTGTTGTATCCTCGGCGCTCTCCGGCTTTACAGAATTAGTTTTGTTTACTTCTGTTGGCATTGTCTGCCCCGAAGCGACTTTACTTGCTATTGCATAGTTGGAAAAACTTGATGTTTTAAATGTGATGGTATTTGTTTCAGCATTACATACAGCTGGTATTATTTCGTAAGTTCCATCATGTTTTTCATGAACTATAACAACTTCATTTCCATTTACTCCTTTTTCAAGTTGAAGTGTAATTGTTGCTTCATTGTTTAATTCTTTTAATTCATTTGACCAAACATCGGTTTCTGAACCTTTATATATAACCTGATCTAATTTAATATCTAAAAATGAGGAAATTTCATAGCCATTTGCTGTTTCTTCAAAATTAGTTAATTGCTCATTTGATAATGTAACATCACCTACCGATAGAACTACAGAACCTGAATTAATTTCTTTTCCACCAAGTTCTGTCGTTCCGTCTTTTACCTTATCGGAAGAACTGTGCACCCTATATGCCACTGGAGTGAAGTGTGCACCCAGATGAGCATTGCCATTACCGTCGTAATGATATTTAATATCATTAAATTGGTCACCGTCATTGGCATTGACCATTTGTGAAAGATATTCCTGCAAATATTCGTTCCGTTCTTCTATGTCAATTGTACGAAAGGCAGCTTGAAAATCTCTATTCCCAAACGAATCAATAATTGTTTCGTGCATATTCATAGCTATCATCACATGTAATTGTATCAGGTGTTTTTTTAGAACTCTGCATATATTACAGGGTCAGTCGAACCAAAATCCCTAAACTGAAATGGATTTGCGCTACTCAAAAACTTTCTGCTTTTATTCCTCACCCACATACATATGGGTCATCACAAAATTCTCGAAAATACTTTGTTCACAATTCACAATGCCTTTTGATATTTCTTCGTATTCACATGAATCTTGAGTTTACCCGGAAAGAATTCAGGGTCAGCAAAGTCATCAATCATATGCCAGCGTTTCACATTATTGCGGGCATAGCAATATGCACACCCCACTGTACATCCGATGACGATATTCATGTTCTGAATCTGATCTTTGATACAAATACTCATGACTTCTGCCACTCCTCAAGATTCTTTCTGATACGGTCGAGGCATTCCTCAAACTGGGTAATTTCTTCCTCCGAAAAACCTTTGTAGTAAATACTGCCCATTTTATCAGATACAGAATCGTATTTGTCCTTTAAGGCATGTGCTTTTTCAGTCAGAAATAGGAGTGTTTTCCTTTTGTCCGTTTCAGACTGAACACGTCTTATCAGCCCTTGATTTTCCATTCTTTCCAGCATCGTAGTAAGAGAAGTTATCGCTAATCCACATTTAATCGAGAGTGACCTGATTGAGATTCCATCTTCCTGCCACAGTACATAAAGAATACGACCTTGGGCTCCGTTAAACGCATCAATATTCTTTTCGCTGAGAATCTTCTCAAAGATTCGATCTCCAAGTTGTTTTATTTTGGTAACAAGAAATCCGCCATTCATTTTCACGCAAAAACTCCTATATAGTATTTTATCAAAAAATACTATATAGGAGTTTTACTGTCAACAGTTTGTATGTCTAAGTAGAAGTAAATTCCGATTTATCTTTTTCTTTCTGAAAATGGGCAATTCCGTAATGGAACTGCCCATATATTTTGAAAATATGCGATTTTTAAGACTCTGCACCGTTTCAAGCACCATTTGGTGTATTTGTGTATTTTCAGAGCTTTTTCACAAATGAAGTACATCCCGCTTTATAGGGTAAAACGGTACTTCTTAATAGAGCTTTGCACCTGCCGGAATGTGGTCATCAACCATCAGAAGATGGAGCTTTTCTTCGCCCTCTTCCTCATGGATTGCACTGAGGAGCATTCCACAGGATTCAATGCCCATCATCGCTCTCGGTGGAAGATTTGTGATAGCAATAAGTGTCTTACCAACAAGTTCTTCCGGCTCATAATATGCGTGAATACCGCTTAAAATGGTTCTATCTGTGCCTGTTCCGTCATCAAGAGTGAACTGTAACAGTTTCTTTGACTTCGGTA
>OLNJ01001137.1_pt1 | contig 15524 bp, 16 predicted proteins | sample 1672191 | NCBI WGS metagenome assembly OLNJ01 (sample SAMEA3136657, study PRJEB25190) | human gut metagenome | biome: human gut; feature: human-associated habitat; material: faeces | place: Austria | collected 2013 | reverse complement strand
GTCTGATTTGAATACACAGTATGAAGACCTGACTAATGCAATTTCTGAACTCAGCGGGGTCGCTCACGCTGATGTTGAAGCCCTTTTTGGGGGCGTCCATGGTCTGGAAGATGGCGGACGCCTCACGGTCCTTCTTGAGGTCGCAGGTGGTGCCATTGTCCAGATGGAGGATGATGCTGCCGCGGCTTGCGGCGACCTGTTTCATAAAGCGGTTTTTATCAAAATATTCGATGCGAAGCATAATAAATACCTCCGTAACTGATATGTTTTTGCGGGTCGTGGTGCAGATCGGACATCGCGGCCGCTGCATGGGGAGCGGTCACCCCGCGCGGAAAAGAACCGGCGTCAGGGGTTGTAACCGCCCGGGAACGGTGCTATACTGAGCTTATCCGCTCCGATGAAATAATACCACGAAACCGGCGGAGAAGATAGAACAAAAGCAGATTTTTTGTACAACAAAATCGGCTTTGACAAAAAAACTTCAATGCTTTGGGGAAAGGAATTGGCGAATATGGCACTAAACATCTGCCACGATGTTATTGTGGACAGCGAGAGGGGCCGGGAGCTGGCGCAGCACGGCAGCGCCCTGTTTCCCATCGCCTGCTACGCCGAAGATCTGTCCAGCTACTCGGTGGCGTGGCACTGGCACGAGGAATTTGAATATGTGCTCTGCATGAAAGGCCCTCTCCATGTGGACGTGAACAAGACCCGCCTGACCTTGCAGACCGGGCAGGGTGTCTTTATCAACTCGGGGGCCCTCCACGCGGTGGAACAGGCATCGGAGGGAACGGCCCTACTCCACTCGGGAGTGTTCCACCCGCGGCTCACGGGGGGCATGGATACCATCTTCTGGCAGAAGCTTATCCGCCCCATGACCCAGCCCGACGCCCCGGCCTTCTTTCTGCTGGACGAGTCGGTGCCGTGGCAGCGACAGGTGCTGGGCTGCCTGCACGACAGCTGGAAGGAAGTGTCCGACGAACCCTTCGACTACGAGAACCGGGTGCGCTATCATCTTTCGCTGGCTCTGCGGCTGCTGAGCACCCAGTGCGTGGGCGGGCGGACGAAGGTGTCCCAGCAGGAGCAGATCGCCTCTGAGCGGATGAAGCAGATGCTTCGGTTCGTGGAGGAGCACTATTCCGAGGAGCTTACCGTCCAGCTCATCGCGGACAGCGTGGCCCTCAGTGAGAGCGCCTGTCTGCGCAGCTTCCGGCAGATGCTGGGCATCACGCCCATCCAGTACGTCAAGCAGTACCGGGTGGAAAAAGCCGCCGAGCTGCTTCGCTCCACCCGGCTCAAGACCGGCGAGATCGGCGCGGAGTGCGGCTTTACAGACAGCAGTTACTTTATCAAGATATTCCGGGAGATCAAACACTGTACCCCCAAAGAATACCGCATGAAATTCTGTTGAACTGTAAATAAGGAGAATTTGTCCCATGCAGCGTACATTGACCTCAGGCCCCATCACCAGCAGCATCCTGCTCTTTGCCCTGCCTCTCATGTTCGGCAACCTGCTGCAGCAGATGTATAACATCGCCGACACATGGGTGGTGGGGCGCTTCCTCGGCGCCGACGCGCTGGCGGCGGTCGGCTCGTCCTACACCCTCATGACCTTCCTCACCTCGATTTTGCTGGGCCTGTGCATGGGCAGCGGCGCGGCCATCTCGATGCAGTATGGCAGCGGCGAATCCGAAAAAATGCGCCGGAGCGTGTTCCAGTCCTTCGTCCTCATCGCGGGGATCGCGCTGGTACTGAACCTGCTGGTCTATCTGGGGCTGGACGGCATCCTCTGGGTGCTGCGGGTGCCCGAAGAGCTGAAGCCTCTGATGAAGGACTACCTCCTCATCATCTTCCTCGGCATCACGGCCACCTTCCTCTACAACTACTTTGCAAACCTTCTCCGCGCCATCGGCAACTCGGTGGTGCCGCTGGTCTTTCTGGCCGTGTCGGCCATCCTGAACGTCTTCCTCGACCTGTTCTGCGTCATCGTCCTCGGCTGGGGCATCAAGGGGGCGGCAGGCGCGACGGTATTTTCACAGTTCGTATCGGGCGTCGGCATCGGCGTCTATACCCTGAAAAAATTCCCGGAGCTTTGCCCCCGGCGGGAGGACTGCCGCTGGGATAAGCAGAATCTCGCGGCCATCCTGAACCTTTCGGTCATGACCAGCGTCCAGCAGTCCATCATGAACTTCGGCATCCTGATGGTGCAGGGCCTCGTGAACAGCTTCGGCACGGTCATCATGGCGGCCTTCGCAGCGGCGGTGAAGATCGACTCCTTCGCCTATATGCCGGTGCAGGATTTTGGCAATGCCTTCTCCACCTATGTGGCCCAGAACTACGGCGCAGGCCAGACCGACCGCATCCACAGGGGCATCCGCAGCGCAGGGCTGACCTCGGCGCTCTTCTGTATCTTTATCAGCGTGATGGTCTGTCTCTTTGCCGCCCCCCTCATGGGCATCTTCATCGACCCCTTGCAGGCGGACATCATCGCCGCCGGTGTCCACTATCTGCGCATCGAGGGCGCGTGCTACATCGGCATCGGCCTCCTCTTCCTGCTCTACGGCTACTATCGCGCCGTCAACCAGCCGGGGATGTCGGTGGTGCTGACCATCGCCTCTCTGGGCACCCGCGTTGCGCTGGCTTATCTGCTGTCGGCCACCCTGCTGGGCGTCACCGGCATCTGGCTCAGCGTCCCCATCGGCTGGGCGCTGGCGGATGTCATCGGCATCGGATACTATCTGGTAAAACATAGGAAGGTGACACAATGAAAATCGAACACGCTGCGTTGTATGTCAACGACCTCGAGACAGCAAAGGACTTCTTCGTCCGCTACCTCGATGCTGTGCCGAACGAGGGCTACCACAATCCGCGGACGGACTTCCGCTCCTACTTCCTTACCTTCGGGGAGGGCGCACGCCTCGAGCTGATGAATAAGCCCGGTATGTCCGACCTGCCCAAGCCTGCCGTCCGCACCGGCTACGCACATATCGCGTTCAGCGTCGGAAGCCGAGAGAAGGTGGCGGAATTGACAGCACGCCTCAAGGCGGACGGCTACGAGGTCCTCAGCGGCCCGCGCACCACCGGCGACGGATATTATGAAAGCTGTGTCCTCGCGGTGGAAGGGAATCAGATCGAGATCACGGTATAAGAAATGCAAAGATCCCCCTGAGTGGTTGCTTAGGGGGATTTTTTCTGTTTTCACCCCGATTTACACAACTTATATAATGTATAAGTTGCGTAAAAACCTGTGAAAGAACCGTGAAAGCTAAATCTTTTTAGATAAAACTATTGACAATCCCGGGTGGACGAGTATAATGACCTTATCGAATCGCTCAAAACATTTAACTAAACAGCCTGAGATGATTCGCCCGTATCAGACACAATATCACAACACATACAAGATAAAAGGAGAAGCTTACCATGACTTTTGAGGATATGAAGAAGATCGTCGTTGACACCCTGAACTGCGAGGAGGAGAAGGTCACGATGGAGGCCAGCCTGACCGAGGACCTCGAGGCCGACAGCCTCGACGCTGTGGAGCTGAACATGGCTCTGGAGGATGCCTTCGGCGTCTCCATCCCCGACGAGGAGCTGGCCAACATGAAGACCGTCGGCGACATCTTCAACTACCTGACCGCACACGCTGAGGCATAACGATGAACGACATCAGAGACCTGCTCCCGGGCCGGATGCGGGAGCGCACCTTCCAGCTCAAAGCCCGGCGGGACGCCGGTGTGGCGTGGCATGAGCCGCAGTTTGTGGAATGCAAGCAGTGCGGACGCCGTGCCACCCGCCAGATCTGGGCCAAGAGCCTCTTCGTCTGCCCCAACTGCGGCAATCACCAGCCCATCGGCGCGTACTACCGCCTGAGCCTCGTGCTGGACAGCGGCAGCTTCCGGGAGCTGGACGAAGAGCTTGCCCCGCAGGATGTGCTGGGCTTCCCCGGCTACACCGACAAGCTCGCCGCTCAGACCCAGAAGACAGGCCTCAGTGAGGCTGCTGTCACAGCTGTGGGCCGCATCGGCGGCGTGGCCGTGGTGGCCGCAGTGCTGGACAGCCGCTTTTTCATGGGCAGCATGAGCACGGCTGTGGGTGAGCGCGTCACCCGCGCCATCGAATATGCCGCAGCCAAAAAGCTTCCGCTGGTCATCTTCTCGGCCAGCGGCGGTGCCCGGATGCAGGAGGGCATCTTCAGCCTTATGCAGATGGCCAAGACCAGCGCCGCCATCGAGCGCTTTTCGGCCAAGGGCGGGCTGTACATCAGCGTGCTGACCCACCCCACCACCGGCGGCGTCACCGCCAGCTTCGCCAGCCTTGGCGACATCATGCTGGCCGAGCCGGGGGCACTCATCGGCTTCGCCGGTCCCCGCGTCATCGAGCAGACCATCGGTGAGCGCCTGCCCGAGGGCTTCCAGCGCAGCGAGTTCCAGCTGGAACACGGCTTTGTGGACAAGGTCGTGCCCCGCAGCGAGCTTCGCGCCACCCTCATCCAGCTGCTGCAGCTCCATGCAGGCGGGAGGAAAACGGAATGATAAAAGAACTTCTGGAGCAGCTTGCTCCTTTGGACGCCCAGATCGCCGCCCTGCGGGGCGGCGCACAGGACGAGGACAGCCAGATGGCCGCCATCACGGCCCACGCCTCTGAGCTGGCCGAGCTGGCCGTGGAGGAGGATGAGATCCTCCGCTGCTGCGGCCCGCTGACCGCCGAGGATCGGGTCTTTCTGGCCCGCCATCCCGAGCGCCCCCACATCGATGAGACCATCAACGCCCTGTTCACCGACTTCTTTGAGCAGTGCGGCGACCGTCAGTGCCGGGAGGACAGGGCCATTCTGGGCGGCATCGCCCGCTTCCACGGGATGCCCGTGACCGTCATCGGCCACCGCAAAGGCTCCACGCTGGAGGAGAACATGGCCTGCAACTTCGGTATGCCGGGGCCGGAGGGCTACCGCAAGGCCCTCCGCCTCATGAAGCAGGCCGAAAAGTTCGGCCGCCCCATCATCACCTTTATCGACACGCCGGGCGCATACCCCGGCAAGGAGGCGGAAGAGCGGGGACAGGGCGAGGCCATCGCCCGCAACCTCATGGAGATGAGCGGCCTGACCGTCCCGGTCATCGCCGTCGTCACGGGCGAAGGCTCCTCCGGCGGCGCACTGGCGCTGGGTGTGGCGAACCACATCCTCATGCTGGAAAATGCCGTCTACTCGGTGCTCAGCCCCGAGGGCTTCGCCAGCATCCTCTGGAAAGACGCCTCCCGCAGCGGCGAGGCCTGCGAGATCATGAAGCTGACCGCGCAGGACCTCTATAAGGACGGCATCGTGGAGGAGATCATCCCCGAGCCGGTGGGCGGCGCACAGCGCAGCCACGCGGCCCTCTTTGCCGCGCTGGACACGGCCCTGAAAGACCACCTCACCGCCCTCTGCAAGATGAGCGGCAAGGCACTGGCCGACCAGCGGTACAAAAAATTTCGTCAGATCGGAGAAGCGAAACGAGCATGAACGGTTTGCAGTTGATCGCCACAGGCGGGGCCTTGCCCGGCCGCACGGTCACAAATGAAGAGCTGAGCCGCACCGTGGACACCAGCGACGAGTGGATCACCACCCGCACCGGCATCCGCGCCCGCCACTGGTGCACAGAGGAAGAATCTGCCGCCACACTGGCCATCGCAGCGGCAAAGCAGGCGCTGAAGCGCAGCGGCCTCGGGCCGCAGGACATCGCCTGCTGTGTCTGTGCCACCCTTTCGGCCCCCGACGCGACCCCCAGCGTGGCCTGTCAGGTGCAGCGTGCCCTCGGCCTGCCGGAGGACCGCCCCGCACTGGACGTCAATGCAGCCTGCTCGGGCTTCATCTACGGCACCGCCGTGGCCCGCGGCCTGCTGGCGACGCTGGGCGGGCGGTATGCCCTCGTGGTGGGCTGTGAGGCGCTGTCCCGCCTGATGGATCAGACCGACCGCTCTACCTGCGTCCTCTTCGGCGACGGGGCGGGCGCAGCGATCTTTGAACGGTGCGACGCACCCTTTGCCATCACGCTGGGAGCACGGGGCGACGAGGCCATCCACGCAGGCGGCCCCTGCCGCACCGGCTCGGCCCCTATCAGCATGGACGGCAGGGCCGTCTTCCGCTTCGCGGTGGACGCACTGCCCCGCTGCCTGCACAAGGTGCTGGAGGAGACGCAGCTGACGCTGGACGAGGTGGACTGGGTGGTCTGTCATCAGGCCAACAGCCGCATCATCGACCACTGTGTGAAAGCGCTCCACGCCGACGCCGCAAAATTCTACAAGAACATGGATCGCCACGGCAACACCAGTGCGGCCAGTATCCCGGTGGCCCTCAACGAGATGGCCGAGGCCGGGCTGCTCAAGGCTGGGCAGAAGGTGTCCTGCATCGGCTTCGGCGGCGGCCTGACATGGGGCGGGATGCTGATTACTTATAAGGGATGTATCAGATGAAACTTTTGAACGAAATTCTGGGCACGAAATACCCCATCATTCAGGGCGGCATGGCCAACATCGCCACCGGCGAGTTCGCCGCCGCCTGCTCTAACGCCGGTGCGCTGGGCCTCATCGGCGCAGGCGGCATGAACGTCGAGACCCTGCGGGAGAACATCCGCCGCTGCAAGGCGCTCACCGATAAACCGTTCGGCGTCAACATCATGCTGATGCATCCGCAGGCCGACGAGTTTGCGAAGATCGTCGTGGAGGAGGGCGTCAAGGTCGTCACCACCGGCGCAGGCAACCCCGGCAAGTACATCTCCATGTGGAAGGAAGCCGGCATCAAGGTGATCCCCGTGGTGGCAGCGGCCGTTCTGGCCAAGCACCTCGTCCCGCTGGGCGTGGATGCCGTCATCGCAGAGGGCACCGAGAGCGGCGGCCATGTGGGCGAGATGACCACCATGGCACTGGTGCCGCAGGTGGTGGACGCGGTGGATGTCCCTGTCATTGCGGCAGGCGGCATCGCCGATGGCCGTCAGCTGGCCGCAGCCTTTGCGCTGGGAGCCTGCGGCGTGCAGGTGGGCACCTGTCTGCTGGTCAGCGAGGAGTGCCCCATCCATGAGAACTACAAGGCCGCGCTCCTGCGAGCCAAGGACAGTGACACCATCGTTACCGGCCGCATCGGCGGCACCCCCGTCCGCGTCCTGAAAAACCGGATGAGCCGCGAGTACGTCCGGCAGGAAAAGGCCGGTGCCGACAAGATGGAGCTGGAAAAATACACGCTGGGCAGCCTGCGGCGCGCCGTCTTTGAGGGCGACACCGCCACCGGCAGTCTGATGGCCGGTCAGGTGGCCGGTATGCTCCACGAGGTGCGCCCGGTGGCTGACATCCTCGACGAGCTGTGGGAGAGCGGGAGGCAGCGGATGAAATCGCTGGGCGAATTATGCTGACCCTCGCAGGAAAGCCGCTGGCTGTGCCCATCTTACAGGGCGGCATGGGCGTCGGCGTCTCCCTCGGCGGGCTGGCCGGTGCCGTCGCGGCCTGCGGCGGCATGGGCTGCATCTCCACGGCCGATGCAGGCTACCGGGAGCCGGACTTTGCCCGTGACCCCGCCGCCGCCAACCTCCGCGCCCTGAAAAAAGAGATCGAAAAAGCGAAAGAGATCGCAGGCGGCGCAGGTCTGGTGGCCATCAACGCGATGGTCGCCACCCAGAACTACGCCGACGCTGTCCGCACCGCCGTGGAGGCGGGGGTGGACGCCATCGTATCGGGTGCGGGCCTCCCGCTGGAGCTGCCCGGGCTCGTGAAACGTGCCGACGTGGCGCTGGCCCCCATCGTGTCCAGCGGCCGTGCGGCAAAGCTCATCCTCCGCCGGTGGGCCAAGGCGTTTGACCGCGCCGCCGACTTCGTGGTCATCGAGGGCTGCAAGGCAGGCGGACATCTGGGCTTTTCGGAGGAGGAGCTTCTGGCCGGGAAATGCCAGACCCTCGACGAGATCCTGCCCGAAGTCCTGGCCGAGGTGAAGCCTTTCGAGGAGCAGTTCGGCCACGCCATCCCGGTCTTTGTGGCCGGAGGCATCTACACGGGCGAGGACATCGCCCACTATGCAAAGATGGGTGCTGCGGGCGCACAGCTCGCCACCCGGTTCATCCCCACCTATGAGTGCGACGCCAGCCAGACCTACAAAGACGTCCTGCTGGCCGCAAAGCCGGAGGACGTCCGCATCATCCACAGCCCTGTGGGGATGCCGGGCCGTGCGCTGGCGACCCCGCTGGTGCAGAAGCTCGAGCAGGGACTCCGCTTCCCGCCGAAGCACTGTGCCCGCTGCCTGAAAGCCTGCGAGCCGGCCAAGGTGCCCTACTGCATCACCCACGCCCTCATCGAGGCCGTGAAAGGCAACGTGGAAGAGGGACTCTTCTTCTGCGGAGCTAATGTGAGCCGTCTCGACCGGATGCGAAGCGTCCGTGAGCTGATGGAGGAACTGATGGACGATTGGAGGAAACACCAATGAAGCTTGCCATTCTGTATGCCGGCCAAGGCTCTCAGCACCCCGGCATGGGCAAAGACCTTTACGAGAGATACCCCGCGTTCCGGGAGGCGTTCGACGCCGCAGACCTCGATTTTGATCTGCAGAGCGTCTGCTTCGACGACCCGGAGGGCGTTTTGAATCTGACCCAGTACACCCAGCCCTGCATGGTGGCCTTTGCCGCCGGTGTCACGGCTGTCCTGAAGGAAAACGGTGTGAAGGCTGACGATCTGGCCGGTCTGTCGCTGGGCGAATACTCCGCGCTGGAAGCAGCCGGGGTCTTTACCGCGAAGCAGGCGGTGGAGCTGGCCGCATTCCGCGGCAAGGCCATGGCTGACGCGGCCAAGGGCATCGAGTGCGGCATGACCGCCGTGATGAACCTCGACCGCGACGCACTGGCAAAGTGCTGCGAGGAGGCCTCCGCTCTGGGCTGCGTGCAGATCTGCAATTACAACTGCCCGGGCCAGCTGGTCATCGGCGGCGAGAAGGCCGCAGTAGAAAAGGCTGCCGAGCTGGCGAAAGCCGCCGGCGCCCGCCGCTGCATCCCCCTGAAGGTCAGCGGCCCCTTCCACACCCGCCTGATGCACCCCGCAGGGGATGCGCTGGCAAAGCGCTTTGAGGCCGAGCACTTCGGCGAGATGGAAACGCCGGTCCTCTTCAACTGCCTCGGCCATGAAAAGGCCGAAAGCGACACCATCCCGGCCCTGCTGGAAAAGCAGGTGCAGAGCAGCGTCTACATGGAAGATACCCTCCGCCGTCTGGGCGAGCTGGGCGTCACCGACATCCTCGAGGTCGGCCCGGGCAAGGCCCTGAGCGGCTTCGTGAAAAAGACGCTGGGAACGGATGTCCGCTGCACTGCTGTCGAGACGGCAGAAGAGCTGGAAGCCTTCCTCATCGGCTGGAAGGAGGCACAGGCATGAGCGAAGAAAAGCTGACCCGTGCCGCCGTCGTCACCGGCGGAAGCCGGGGCATCGGCCGGGCCGTCTGCCTCGCGTTGGCAAAACAGGGCTGCAATGTGGCGGTCAACTACTGCCACGGCGAGGCCGCTGCCGCCGAGACGGCAGCCCTGTGTAAAGAGCAGGGCGTGGAGGCTGTCACCGTGCAGGCCGACGTCTCCACCGCCGAGGGCTGCAAGAAGCTGTTCGAAGAGGCAGTGAACGCCTTCGGACGGGTGGACATTCTGGTCAACAATGCGGGCGTCACCCGCGACAACCTCATCCTCCGCCTTTCCGAGGAGGACTTTGACACCGTCCTGAACGCCAACCTCAAGGGTGCGTTCCTCTGCTGCAAGGAGGCTGCACGCCGGATGGTGCGCCAGCGCTATGGCCGCATCGTCAACCTGAGCAGCGTGGTGGGCCTGCGGGGCAACGCGGGCCAGACCAACTATTCCGCCAGCAAGGCGGGCCTGATCGGCCTGACCAAGAGCCTCGCCAAAGAGCTGGCCAGCCGGAACGTCACCGTCAATGCGGTGGCCCCCGGCTTCATCGCTACGGATATGACCGCCGCCCTGCCGGAGGCTGTCCGCACCGAGATGTGCAAGACCATCCCGGAGGGACACGCCGGACAGCCGGAGGACGTGGCAAACGCGGTGGCCTTCTTTGCCGCCGAACAAAGCAGCTATCTCACCGGGCAGGTGCTCTGTGTGGACGGCGGCATGGCAATGTAAAAGGAGCTTTTTCTATGGAAAAACGCAGAGTCGTCATCACCGGTCTGGGAACCGTGAACCCTCTTGGTAATAACACCGCCGACAGCTGGGCCGCCGCCCGCGCAGGCAAGTGCGGCATCGGCCCCATCACCCAGTTCGACGCCAGCGAGTTCAAGTGCAAGCTGGCGGGCGAGGTCAAGGACTTCGACCCCGAGACCGTCGTGGACAAAAAAGAGGCCCGCAAGATGGCCCGCTTCACCCTGCTGGCACTGGGCGCTGCCGCCGAGGCCATTCAGGACAGCGGCATCGACTGCGAGGCGGAGGCCGAGGACATCGGCGTCATCGTGTCCAGCGGCATCGGCGGTCTGCCCACCATTGAGGAGCAGCACGCCCGGGGCGAGGAGAAGGGGATGGAAAAGGTCAGCCCCTACTTCGTCCCCATGGCCATCGCCAACATGGCAGCGGCCCAGATCGCCATCCGCTTCGGCCTCAAGGGCATCTGCACCTGCCCGGTGACGGCCTGCGCCGGCGGCACCAACGCCGTGGGCGACGCCTTCCACCGCATCCGGGACGGCTATGAGCCGGTCATGGTCTGCGGCGGCGCAGAGAGTTGCATCAGCCCGCTGGGCATCGGCGGCTTTACCAGCATGAAGGCCCTTTCCACCTCCACCGACCCCGACGCGGCCAGCCTGCCCTTCGACGCACGGCGCGGCGGCTTCGTCATGGGCGAGGGCAGCGGTGTGCTGGTCCTCGAGGAGCTGGAGCACGCCAAGGCCCGCGGCGCACACATCTACGCTGAGGTGGTGGGCTACGGTGCCAACTGCGACGCCTACCACTTCACGGCTCCCGCACCCGGCGGCACCGGTGCCATCGGCTGCATGAAGCTGACCCTGAAGGACGGCGGCATCGCCCCCGAGCAGATCGACCACATCAACGCCCACGGCACCGGCACCCACATGAACGACAGCTGCGAGACGGCCGCCATCCATGCCGTCTTTGGCGACCACGCCAAGGACATCGCCGTGGTCAGCACCAAGAGCATGACCGGCCATCTGCTGGGCGGCGCAGGCGGCATCGAGGCCGTCTTTACCGCACTGGCTCTCCGGGATCAGTTCGCGCCCCCCACCATCCACTATGAGCAGCCCGACCCCGAGTGCGATCTGGACTATGTGCCCAACGTCGGCCGGGAGATGAAGATGGAGTACGCCCTGAGCAACAGTCTGGGTTTTGGCGGGCACAACGCCTGTCTGGCCTTCAAGAAGTGGGAGGGCTGAGCGATGGCAGAACCCCGCACCGTCCGTGAAGCCCCGAACTGCCTGACCAGCGAGGAGATCGCGGCCATCCTGCCCCACCGGTATCCCTTCGCCCTCGTGGACCGTATTCTGGACTACGAGCCGGGCCAGTGGGCCATCGGCCGCAAGTGCGTCTCCCGCAATGAGGAGTTCTTCTGCGGCCATTTCCCGGGCACGCCGGTCATGCCCGGCGTCCTCATCCTTGAGGCGCTGGCCCAGACCGGTGCCGTCGCGGCCCTGAGCCTGCCGGAGAATCAGGGCAAGCTGGCCCTCTTCGGCGGCATCAAGAATGCCCGCTTCCGCAAGCAGGTCACTCCCGGCGATGTGCTCACCCTCCACTGCGAGCTGGTGGAGCAGCGCGGCCCGGTGGGCATCGGCAAGGCCTCAGCCTATGTGGACGGCAAGTGTGCCGCCTCGGCAGAGCTGACCTTCGTGCTGACAGAACGATAAAACAAAAAACAGAGAGGATCGTCCTTTGCGGACTGTCCTCTCTGTTTTTATTATAAAGAAGTTATACGGTCTTTTCTGCCGCCTCCACCACATGGCTCACCAGCACGGAGGTGGTCACGGTACCCACGCCGCCGGGGACGGGGGTGATGGCCTCCACCAGCGGCTCGGCTTCGCCGAAGCGGACGTCGCCGCAGAGTTTTCCTTCCTCGTTGACATGGATGCCCACGTCCACGACCACCTGCCCCTCGCGCAGATGCTCAGCACCGACAGCGCCGGCCTTGCCCATGGCCACCACCACGATGTCGGCCTCACGGCAGACCTCCGGCAGATCCCGGGTGCGGGAGTTGCAGAGGGTGACGGTGGCGTTCTCCCGGTCCAGCATCATGGCGGCGGGCTTGCCCACCACGAGGCTGCGGCCCACCACAACGGCCCGCCGACCCGAGAGGGGGATGTCGTAGAACTTCAGGATCTCGAGGCAGGCCTGCGCCGTGCAGGGCGGGTAGCCGAGGGCCGTGTTGGTAAAGACACCGGCCAGCGAGCCGTCGGTGATGCCGTCGATGTCCTTCTCAGGCGCAAGGGCGGCGCGGATGGTGCGGTCGTCGAACTGCCGGGGCAGGGGACGGAAGAGCAGACAGCCGTGGATGGAGGGGTCAGCGTTGATGCAGGCGATGACGCCCAGCAGCTCCTCCTGCGCCGCGTCGGCGGGCAGAAGGAACTGCTTCACCTCGACGCCCACCTTGGCGCAGCGGGCCATGACGCCCTTCTCGTAGGAGAGGTCGTCCTCCCGTGCGCCCACCCGGACGACGGCCAGCGTGGGGACGACGCCCTTTTCCCGCAGCGCGGCGCAGCGGGCGGCGTTTGCTTCGTTCATGGCGGCCACGACGGGCGCACCCTTCAAAATCACAGACATAGAGATCCCCTTTCTGGATCAGACCCGCAGGCGGCTTGCCACGGACTGGTAGACTTCATCGGCCAGCGGTACATACTCCGCCAGCATCCGGGCGGCCTTTTCGTCCAGCCCGGCGGCGTGGGGGCGGTCGGTCATGAGCTTGGTGTTGATGGCGACGTTCAGCCCGGCGGCTTGGAGAGCGGCCTTGCAGAAGAGGGCTGCACAGCCCGCGTCCGACACGGCCAGCACGCTGCCCTTTGCGGCGTAGTCGGCCGCGAGGCGGATGCCCTCACAGCAGGCGTCCATGATGTCCAGCGGCACAGCGCAGGCCCCATCCAGCGCCTCGGCCAGAACCGCGGCCTTGTGGGCCTGCTGCTCGGGTGTCTCCTTGGGCAGGCCGTAAGCTGCGGCCAGCGGGGCGAACGCCGCCGCGTCGGCCTGCACGAGGGCTTCGAGCCGACGCCGCAGGGCTTCGGCCCGGGCGTTGAGGGCCTGAATGTCCGCCTCGACGGCGGCATACTTCTTTTTGCCGGTGGTCAGACTGCCCACCATATTGCCCAGCGCCGCGCCTGCCGCCCCCACAAGGGCCGCTGCGCCGCCGCCGCCCGGGGCGGGGGCTTTGCTGGCAAGCTGGCTCAGAAATTCCTCACAGCTCCGTTGTATCAGTTCCAAAATAAAGTCCTCCCTCTGTCACGAATCCGTCCAGCCGCTGGTCGTGGGCGTCCACGGCCGCCGCCTCCACCCGCTGGGCCTCAAAGGCGACGCCGACCTTTACAGCCCGGGTGCAGCGGGGAAGATAGCGGTCGTAGTAACCCTTCCCCATGCCCACCCGGCGGCAGGCGGCGTCAAAAGCTGTGCAGGGCACCAGCACGAGGTCGAGCTGGTCGGGCCGCAGGAGGGCCGACCGGCGCAGGACGGGGATGCGGATGCCATAGGCACCGACCTCCCAGCCGTCGGCCTCCGGCACGGCGGCGGTCAGTGAGAAACCCTCGCCGCAGACGGGCCATGCCAGTATTTTGCCCTGTGCTGCGGCCTGTCCGGCCAGCGCGGAGAGGTCGGCTTCGCCCCCGAATGCGGCGTAGAGCAGGATGTTCTGCGCCGTCCGGAAGCAGTCCAGCCCTGCGATACGGGCACAGAGCGCCGCGTTGGCCGAGGTCCGGTCTGCTTCCGACAGCGCCCGGCGGGCTGCAATGCCCGCTTTCCGCTGCGCCGCTTTTTGCTCCGTGATGGTCATGGAAAAACGCTCCTCTCTGCGCCCGGCGGGCAGAACTGCACAAAAACCGGAACGGATTTTTATAGATGTATAATAAACGCTGGGCGCAGAAAAAGCAAGGCTTTGGGCCGAAGGGTGAAATATCTTCATCCGACCGAAAAGAAAGGGGCCAAAGCGTATCGGTTTGTGCGAAATGCTGTTGAAGAATTTTACGTTGTCTGGTATTATGGAGAAAAAGCTGATCTCAGCATCAGCATCAGAGAGGGGTAATGTATGATGTACAACGATATGATGGATACCATTGGCCTCGTGGACAGGGCCGACCCGGAGCTGGCTGCGGCCATGAACCGTGAGCTGACCCGCCAGCGGGAGAACATTGAGCTGATCGCCAGCGAGAACATCGTCTCGCCCGCCGTCATGGCCGCGATGGGCAGCATCCTCACCAACAAGTACGCTGAGGGCCTGCCCGGCAAGCGCTACTACGGCGGCTGCGCCTACGTGGATGAGGTGGAGAACATCGCCATCCAGCGCGCCTGCAAGCTGTTCGGCGCAAAGTACGCCAACGTCCAGCCCCACTCCGGCGCACAGGCTAATCTGGCCGTCTACTTTGCCCTGCTGGACCTCGGCGATACCGTCATGGGCATGGACCTGTCGCAGGGCGGTCATCTGACCCACGGCTCGCCGGTGAATATGTCCGGCAAGAACTACCACTTCGTCTCCTACGGCGTCGGTGAGGATGGCCGCATCGACTACGCCGAGCTGGAAAAGCAGGTCCGGAAGGTGCGCCCGAAGATGGTCGTGGCGGGCGCTTCGGCCTACCCCCGCGCCATCGACTTCGAGAAGCTGGCGGAGATCGCCCACGGCTATGGCGCTTACCTGATGGTGGACATGGCCCACATCGCGGGCCTCGTGGCCGGCGGGATGCATCAAAGCCCCGTGCCCTATGCCGATGTCGTGACCACCACCACCCACAAGACCCTGCGCGGACCCCGCGGCGGCCTCATCCTGACCAACAACGCCGTGCTGGCCAAGCGCATCAACTCCGCCGTCTTCCCCGGCACGCAGGGCGGCCCGCTGGAGCACGTCATCGCGGCTAAGGCCGTCTGCTTCGGTGAGGCCCTCAAGCCGGAGTTCAAGGATTACGCCCGCAGGATCGTCGAGAACGCGCAGGCCATGGCCGCACAGCTGCAGGCCCGGGGCGTCAAGCTGGTGTCCGGCGGCACGGACAACCACCTGATGCTGGTGGACCTGCGGGAGGAGGAGTGCACTGGCAAGGAGCTGGAAGCCCGCCTCGACAGCGTCCACATCACCGCCAACAAGAACACGGTCCCCGGCGAGACCCGCAGCCCCTTCGTGACCTCCGGCGTCCGTCTGGGCACTCCGGCCGTCACCACCCGGGGCATGGGCGAGGCCGAGATGAAGGTCATCGCGGACTGCATCGCGGACTGCATCTGGCACTACGACGAGAAGAAAGACGACATCTCCGCCCGCGTGCTGGCCTTGACCAAGGCGTTCCCCCTGTACGAATAAGAAAAGCCTCTCCCTTTGGGAGAGGTGGCATTGCGAAGCAATGACGGAGAGGGCAA
>OLNJ01001136.1_pt1 | contig 15559 bp, 11 predicted proteins | sample 1672191 | NCBI WGS metagenome assembly OLNJ01 (sample SAMEA3136657, study PRJEB25190) | human gut metagenome | biome: human gut; feature: human-associated habitat; material: faeces | place: Austria | collected 2013 | reverse complement strand
ACGCCTGCGCTCCCGCCGTAATCGCGGCCCAGCGGGTCGTTGGGAGAGGGCGGGATGCGGCGGCTGTCGTTGGGGGAGGCGTCGGTCAGGAGGATGAGCAGGTGGCGTGCGGCAGGGCCGGGGTCGAAGTCGATGAGGTCGCCTGCGGCACGCAGAGCCAGACCATCCCGGTTCCAGCCCGAGGCGAAATACTGGCAGATGCCCTGCAGGCTCTTTTCTTTAAAGCCCTTGAGCACCCGGAGGACGGTGTAGCCTCGCAGGCTGGAAAAGCAGCTCACCCGCACCGGGATGCCGCAGGCCGCGAGGCTCTGGGCAAGGATAGACCCCTGCGCCGCGATGACCTCCTGACAGTGGAGGCGGGAGGCCGAGGCGTCCAGCAGGAGATCAACGGTAAAGGAGGGATGATTCTCCTCCTCTGCACAGCGGAACACCCGGCCATCGTCCATGACGGTGCGCCAGACCCGCCCGGGGTCGAGATTGCCGCTGCGGGCCACCCGGGCGTTGGGCTGCTGGTGGACGAGGATGCAGTTGCGGATCTGTTCGGAGAGCCGGAGCACGACGCTGCGGTGAAGCTCAAGGTTTTTCGCGTAATAGGCCCGGTTCCGCTCGGCTTGAAGCTGGGCCTGCTCGGCCAGATGCTTTGCCTCGGGGGTGGGGGCCTGTTCCGGGCTGGGCACGCCGGAGGCGAACCAGAGGTGACAGCCCAGATGCTCGCCGGTGCAAAGCTCCTGCTCGGCCTTCCGCAGCCGCTCGGGCGGGTAGAGCGACCGGCCAAAGCAGCTCTCGATGTAGGCCCGGTCCTCCTCGGCGCGCTGGCGCAGGGTGATGTGGGCCAGCCGCTTGTCCGCATGGACACCGCCGCCGGAGGCATCCACCGCGCCGGAGTGCTCCACCGTCACCCGGTCGGTCTTTATCATCTGGGTGGGCATGGTGCGGGTCATGAGGGACGCCAGCAGGCCGTCCAAGTGGAGGTGCAGCCCGGCTTTCTGGTGCACCGTCCCGTCGAACAGCTCGAACTTGGCGTAGACGGCCAGCAGCGCGGCTTTCAGCTCCTCGGGGCGAGGGGGCGTTTCGGGGCTGAGGGCAGCGCTGAGGCTCTTTTCGTAGGGGGTCATAACGGGCGGCGTCCGGCCCTGCACGGCCCGCCAGCGTGCAGCCTGCATGGAGTAGACCAGCTGGTTCTTCGCCATCCACTCCTGCCGCGAGAGCTTGTACTGGATGCCGAAAAAATAGTCCGCGTGGGCGCGGCGGAGGGCCGAAAGCACCGGGCGGCCGGGCAGCTCGAGGGCGTAAGCCGCGCTTTCGAGGTAGAGCCAGCTCAGATCGTCCAGCATGGTCTGCCGGAGGTCGCCCTCCCATGTGTCGAAGAGGCTGCGCACCAGCGCGTCGCCGTAGTATTTGTGCACCAGCCCCACGATGCAGTTCATGTAAAAATCAATGGTGCCGTCGGTGTTGCGGGCAAGGAACAACGGCTCGAAGCCGTAGGCTCCTGCCGCCGCCCACACCTGATTGGCGGCACGCCGCTCTTCGGCGGTGTAGCTCTGCGCTTCCATCGGAATGCTCCTTTAGCCGAAGAGCTTTGCGGCGGTGAGCTGGGCCGGGATGCGGGCGGCGATGGCGTCCCGGATGAGGCCCTGCTCGTAGGAGTCGAAGGCCTTGTTGGTGATGCCCATGTCCAGCGCAGCTCCGGCGGCGACGCCCCGGCGCATCAGGCGCAGAGCGTCCAGCATCCCGCGCAGGTCGAGGGCTTTGGTGGAGATCTCCGCGCTGTCGCACTTTTTCTGCAAGTCGAGGAAGAGGAGGGCAAACTGCCGGACGTATTTGCCGTTCAGGTCGGGGAACTGGGTGCGCAGGAGCTTTTCAAGGTTCTCTTCGGTGATGGTGGGCATCTGGATGACCACGAAACGGGAGGTCAGCGCCTCGTTCAGCTCCCGGGTGCCTGCATAGCCGTAGTTCATGGTGGCGATGAAGCGGGTCTCCTCGGCCAGCGGGATGCGGTCGTAGCCCGGCACATCAATGGCCCGGCGAAAATCCAGCACGGCGTGGAGGACGGCCAGCGCCTTGTTTTTGGCCATATTGATCTCATCCAGCACGCCGAAGCCGCCGCTCTGGGCGCAGCGGTAGACCGGGCCGGGCCGGAACTTTACCTGTCCGCCCTCGAAGGTGTCCATGCCGATGAGGGAGGCTGCATCCATGTTGACGTGGAACGAGATGTCCCACGCGGGACGCCCGAAGGCGGCGGCAAGGTTCTCTGCCAGCACGTTCTTGCCGGTGGCCTTGCCGCCCGCCAGCAGCAGGTTCTCGCCGCAGAGCAGAGCGGCCAGCGCCTGCTCCCACACCTCTCTGCCGTAGTAGACGAAAGCAGGGGCCGGGATGCGGGGACGCAGGGCCTCGGCCAGCGGGTGGGCGGCGCGGTATTCTTCCACAGCCCGCAGCAGGTCGGGGGAGATCCCCTCCTGCTGCAGCGTATCCATCAGACCAGATGTTTCAGACATCAATGACATCTCCTTGCGGTTGGCAGTGCCAAACCGAAATTTCACCCTTATCATAGCACAATCGGCGTGATTTGTGTAGAGCTTTGGCAAGCAAAAAAGCGGCAAAGAAGCAGAGAGAACACAGGGGAAGCGAATCCAAAAAATTTCAGCCAGAACGGGCAGATCTCAGGAATAAATTGACAGAGCGTGTGGAATGAGATAAAATATCTTTCGTTGTGTTAAAATCAGGAAGCCGTTTTCGTAAGCATTGCACACCGCTTACAAAAACAGCTTCCAAAGAAAGGCGTAAACTATCATGCTCGAAACCATCACAGCCGTCAATCAGGCGGTCAACAGCTTCATTTGGGGCATCCCGGCGATGGTCTGCATTATCGGCGTGGGTCTGCTGCTCAGCGTGCGGACTGGCTTTTTGCAGATCCGGAAATTCCCCTATGCCATCCGCACCACCATCGGACGCATCTTCCGCAGGAAGGACGCCTCCGACGGCGCAATGACGCCGTTTCAGGCGGTCTGCACCGCGCTGGCTGCGACCGTCGGCACCGGCAACATCGCCGGCGTGGCGGGCGCGATCGCCATCGGCGGGCCGGGCGCGGTGTTCTGGATGTGGTGCTCGGCTCTGCTGGGGATGTGCACCAAGTTCGCCGAGGTGACGCTGGCGGTGCACTTCCGCGAGCGGAACAAGAACGGTGAGCTTGTGGGCGGCCCCATGTACTATATCAAGAACGGCCTCGGCAGCCGGTGGCAGTTCCTCGCGGTCCTCTACTCCCTGTTCGGCGTGCTGACCGTCTTCGGCACCGGCAACGCCACGCAGGTGAACACCATCGTCACCGCCATCGACTCAGCCCTGCTGGCCACCGGCAGCGGCCTGAACGGCATCCTGCCCACCCTCAACCTCATCGTGGGCGTCGTGGTGGCCATGATGGTGGCAATGGTGCTGCTGGGCGGCGTCAAGCGCATCGGCAGCGTCACCGAGAAGCTGGTGCCCTTTATGGCGCTGTTCTACATTGTACTGGCGCTGGGCGTCGTGGCGCTCAACTACCGCCGCTTCCCGGCGGTCCTTGCCTCCATCGTCGGCGGTGCATTCGACCCGCAGGCCGTCACCGGCGGTGCCATCGGCAGCGTCTTTCTCAGTATGCAGAAGGGCGTCTCCCGCGGCATCTTCTCCAACGAGGCCGGCCTCGGCACAGGCTCCATCGCCCACGCCTGCGCCGACACCCGCAAGCCGGTCAAGCAGGGAATGTTCGGCATCTTCGAGGTCTTTGCCGATACCATCGTCATCTGCACCCTGACCGCCATGGTCATCCTGTGCAGCGGCGTGCCGGTGGGCTACGGCAGCGCGGCAGGCGCGGAGCTGACCATCTCCGGCTTCACGGCCACCTACGGCGGCTGGTCGTCCATCTTCACGGCAGTGGCGCTCTGCTGCTTCGCGTTTTCCACCATCATCGGCTGGGGCCTGTACGGCTCCCGGTGCATCGAGTTCCTGTTCCACACCGACAAGGTGGTCGGGCCGTTCCTCGTGGTCTACTCCTTCGTGTCCATTCTGGGCGCGACAGTGGACCTCGGGCTGCTGTGGAGCATCGCCGACACCTTCAACGGCCTGATGAGCATCCCGAATCTCATTGCCCTGCTTCTGCTCTCCGGCACGGTGGCAAAGCTCACGAAGGAGTTCTTCGCGGGCGAAGGGGCGAAGAAATAAAGAGTTACTTAGAGCGGAACACGGCAGGTGCATTTTAATGTGCATCTGCCGTGTTTTTTGTATATTGTGATAAAATACGGAGTCTGCCTTTGTGAAACAGGACGAAATATGGCTTTTGAGAGCCGAACAACTTGACAAATGGATACAGGGGGGGGGGTAGAATCGGAAACAGCAGAAACGCTCTTCTGCAAATTCTCAAAATCTGAGGAGGAAACGATATGAAAATCATGAAAAAATTGATGGCTTTGGCTCTGGCCAGCGCCCTCGCCATGACCCTGCTCACCGGCTGCGGCGGAGGCGGTGGTGGCGGCTCTATTAAAGTAAATGGCCAGACCGTGACAATCAATAAGTCCCGTGTTCAGGACTTTGAGAATGGCTTTACTGCAAAGATGGAGACATTGGGCTACAAGAGGCTAACTTACAGTGCTGAACTGACCGATGAACTCGAAAAGGATGTAAAACAAGCAGCTAAACAATATAATGATGACAGCTATATTGCTCTGGCATGGAGAATCTATGAGGGCGACCCGAACTGGGGCGAAATCGTTCAAGATGTCACTGGTAAGTTAAAAGAGGTGGCTGACAAGAATCGTGTGGACTATTCTGATCGAAGCTATGGCTATCTTGTAATAACGAACGAGGATACCGGTGCACATGAGTTGATGGTCGTGATTTCCAACGAAGAAACACGGGCAGTTGTCTAAACGTCGAAGAATTTAAAAATCGAATACATACAGAAGTCGCCCTCCGGAATCACACCGGAGGGCGCTTTTTTGCGGTCCGCAAGCCTTGGGATTTGTTTACTTTTTCTGCAAAAATGTAAAAAAGTATAAAAATTTCATGAAAATCATAAGAAATGACATTGAAAATGTTTTAACAAAGTGGTAAAGTAGAAGCAAAGAGAGTCGTGCCCGCCGCCCGGCGGGACGCAAAATTGGGAGGTTTATTACCAATGGCTGATCGTATCGTTCTGAACACCATTTCCTACCATGGCCACAGCGCCATCGAGAACATCGTGCCCGAGCTGACGGCCCGCGGCTACAAGAAGGCGTTCGTCTGCTCTGACCCCGACCTCATCAAGTTCGGCGTCACCAAGAAGGTCACGGACCTGCTGGATGCTGCAAACTTCGCCTACGCCGTCTACAGCGAGATCAAGCCCAACCCCACCATTGCCAATGTGCAGGACGGCGTGGCCGCCTTCAAGGCTGCTGAGGCAGACTGCATCGTGACCATCGGCGGCGGTTCTTCGATGGACACCGCAAAAGCCATCGGCATCATCATCAACAACCCCGAGTTCGCCGATGTCCGCTCTCTGGAGGGCGTTGCTCCCACCAAGAAGCACGCGGTCTTCACCATCGCAGTGCCCACCACTGCCGGTACTGCAGCTGAAGTCACCATCAACTACGTCATCACCGACGTGGAGAAGAAGCGCAAGTTCGTCTGCGTCGATACCAACGATATTCCGGAGATCGCCGTCGTCGATCCCGATATGATGTCCTCTATGCCCAAGGGCCTGACCGCCGCCACCGGTATGGACGCTCTGACCCACGCCATCGAGGGCTACATCACCAAGGGCCACTGCGTCATCTCCGATATGTTCCATCTCGAGGCCATCAAGCTCATCAGCGAGAACCTGCGCGGCGCTGTCCAGAACACCCCCGAGGGCCGCGAGGGCATGGCGCTGGGCCAGTACATCGCCGGCATGGGCTTCTCCAACGTGGGTCTGGGCATCGTCCACTCCATGGCACACGGTCTGTCCGCTCTGTACGACACCCCCCACGGCGTGGCCTGCGCTATCCTGCTGCCCGTCGGTCTGGAGTACAACAAGACCGTCGCCGGTGAGCGTTACCGCGCCGTCGGCAAGGCGATGGGCGTTGTGGGCATCGACGAGATGAACGACGCCGAGGCAGCAGATGCCACCATCGCCGCCGTCAAGCAGCTGTCTGCGGACGTGGGCATCCCCGCAAATCTCCACGGCATCCTGAAGGAGGAGGACATTCAGTTCCTCGCCGAGTCCGCTTATGCCGACGCCTGCCGTCCCGGCAACCCCCGCGACACCAGCGTGGAGGAGATCGTGGAGCTGTACAAGAGCCAGCTGTAAGCTGCGCCTGAGCGCTTTACCCTTATAAACTATAGGCCGCTGCTAAGTACAACCTCTCAGTCTCGCTGTCGCTCGACAGCTCCCCTTGTAGGGGAGCCTCTGGCGAAGAGATGAGGCTTTCCGCCCTGCCAAGGACTCCCCTCGATAGGGGAGGTGGCTGCGCCAAAGGCGCAGACGGAGAGGTTGTCTTTCAGCGGCCTTTTTGCGTGAAAATTCTGCCTTCCTCTTGCACGGGAAGCAAAAACTGCGTACAATATCCCTGTAACCATTCATATGGGAAAGGAAACACGCAATGGAGCTGAATTTTTATACCCTCTGCGTCATTTATCTGGTCTATTCATTCCTCGGCTGGGTGGCCGAGACGGTGGCAGCGACGGTGAAGGGACGTGCCTTCGTCAACCGTGGCGTGGCGTCCGGCCCGTTCTGCTTTGTCTACGGCACGGCGGCTGTGCTGATGGCCGTGGGCTTCGCCGACCTTCGTTCGGCCCCGCTGGCCCTCTTTCTCGGCTGTGCGGCGGACGCCACGGTAGTGGAGTGGGTGACGGCCAAGCTGCTGGAGCGGGTGCACCGCCGCCGCTGGTGGGACTACTCGGACAAGAAGTTCAATCTGGACGGCTATGTCTGTCTGCAATATTCGGTGCTCTGGGGTCTGCTGGGCATGGCCAGCGTCCTATGGGGCAACGGCCTGCTGCTGCGCCTCTGCGCCCTTCTGCCGGGGTGGTTGCTGCATGTGGGCGTCTGGGTCATGATGACGATCGCCGTCCTCGACCAGCTGGGTACGGCGCTGGCCGTCAACCAGTACGCCGCCAACCACCCGAGGCTGGAACAGTTCAGCCTTGAGCTGGAAAAGCACTCGGACAAGCTGCGCCAGCGGCTCATCGCCCATGTGGAAAAGCGCATCCAGAAGGCCTATCCGACTGCTGTCCGGCCCGAGCCGACGGTGCAGGCCGAGAAGGCTCTGAGCTTCGGCGACCTCGTCTGGCTCTTCGTCATCGGCGCGTTCCTCGGCGATGTGGTGGAGACGCTCTTCTGCCGGGTGACGGCGGGGGTCTGGATGAGCCGCTCAAGCCTTGTGTGGGGCCCCTTCAGCGTGGTATGGGGGCTGGCGCTGGTCATGGCGGCTGTCCTGCTGCGGGGCAGCGAGGAGCGGAGCGACCGCTCCATCTTCCTCTTCGGCTTTGTGCTGGGCGGCGCGTATGAGTATCTTTGCAGCGCCGTGGGCGAGCTGCTCTTCGGCGTCATCTTCTGGGATTACAGCGGCTTCAAGTTCAATCTGGGAGGCCGTGTCAATCTGCTCTACTGCTTTTTCTGGGGCATTGCGGCGGTGGTCTGGATTCGGTACGGCTATCCCCTCATCGCAAAGCTGATGGCAAAGCTCAAAAAGCACATCCTGCCGTGGATGACGGTGGTGCTGACGGTGTTCATGGCCGTGAACATGGGGCTTTCCGGTCTGGCGCTGGCCCGCTACGACGCCCGCACCAGCGGTCTCGCCCCGGCAAACCGGCTGGACGTCTTCCTCGACGAGCACTTCGACAATGCCCGGATGGAGCGGGTATACCCCAACGCAAAGAAGACGTGAAATTTGCAGGGGACTCTTTTCTCTCTGCCGGAAGTGTAGTAAAATAAGGGCAGAAATGTTCTCACGAAGAATGAAGGAGGACCTGTATGAAATTCTTTATCGATACCGCAAATGTGGACGAGATCCGCAAGGCCAATGATATGGGCGTCATTTCGGGCGTCACCACCAACCCCAGCCTCATCGCAAAGGAGCACAAGGACTACGCCAAGACGCTGGCGGAGATCGCCTCCATCGTGGACGGCCCCATCTCCGGCGAGGTGAAGGCCACTACCACTGATGCGGAGACGATGGTGAAGGAGGGAGAGGCCATCTATGCCCTCGACCCCAAGCACATGGTCGTCAAGATCCCCATGACCGTGGAGGGCCTCAAGGCCATCAAGGCCCTGAGCGCCAAGGGCATCCCCACCAACTGCACCCTCATCTTCTCGGCCAATCAGGCCCTGCTGGCTGCACGGGCCGGCGCGGCCTACGTCAGCCCCTTCCTTGGCCGTCTTGACGACATCAGCCAGCCGGGCATCGACCTTGTCCGCACCATCAGCGAGATCTTCGCCAACTACCCGGACATCCATACGCAGATCATTGCGGCCTCTGTCCGTAACCCCATCCATATCACCGAGTGTGCGCTGGCCGGTGCGGACATCGCCACCGTGCCCTACAAGGTCATCGAGCAGATGACCAAGCACCCCCTCACCGATCAGGGCATCGAGAAGTTCAAGGCGGACTACACCGCCGTCTTCGGCGCATAAGAGCAAAACAAAAAAGCGGCAGACCGTCGGGCCTGCCGCTTTTGCTGTATCCGGGATGATCAGAAGATCTTCACTTCGTCCTTGTCCATAAAGGCGGCACCCGCAAAGCCGGCTGCTTCCAGCTGGCCCAGCTGCTTGCCGAGCTTCTTGCCCTGCGGCAGGACGGTGACGTTGTACGTCTCGCGGAGGGTGGCGGCCCGGCTCAGGACGGCGGTGAAGTCGGCGTCCCTGCCGTAGAGCAGGGCGATCTTCTGCTTTGCGCCGGGGATCTGGTAGCCCTGCTCGAGCAGGATGCCGCAGACCCGCTCGAAGCCAATGGAGAAGCCGACGGCGGGCACCTGCGTGCCGAGGAACTTGCCCACCATGTTGTCGTAGCGTCCGCCGCCGGCGACTGCGCCGCTGAACTGAGGGCAGGTGATCTCGAAGACCATGCCGGTGTAGTAGCCCTGACCGCGCACGAGGCTGGGGCAGTAGGCCACCTGATAGCGGCCTGCGGCCATGGCGTTGGCGGTGGCGAGGACATACTTCAGGTCGTCGGCGATGGCGGGGTCGGCGCAGCGGGAGGCCACGGCGTCCAGCGTCACCTCACCGGCGGCGATGAAGTCGGCCAGTGCGTTGACAGCGCTCTCGGGCAGCTGCTTTTCCAGCAGCTCGGCCTTGACGCCGTCGGCACCGATCTTATCCATCTTGTCGAAGGTGATGCAGACGGAGTCCAGTGTGTCGGCGGCAAAGCCCATGCTCTCCAGCATCCCGCGGAGGATGCGGCGGTCGTTGATGTTGACGGTGAAGCCGTCGAAGCCGATGCCCAGCAGGGCGCGGGTGGTCACGTCGATCAGCTCGACCTCGGCGTTGGGGCTTTCGTCGCCCAGAATGTCGATGTCGCACTGGACGAACTCACGCAGGCGGCCCTTCTGGGGGCGCTCGGCGCGGAAGACGCGGTCAGTCTGGATGACCTTGAAGGGGTGGGGGAGCTTGTCCTTGTTGGCGGCGTAGAAGCGGCTCAGGGGCAGGGTCAGGTCATAGCGCAGGCCCATATCCGAAAGCTCTTTCGGGTCGCCGGAGTTCAGGGCAGCGGTGAGCTTGTCGCCCCGCTTGAGCACCTTGAAGATGAGGTTCAGGTTGTCGCCGCCGTCGGACTTGTCGAGGTTCTCCATATCCTCCAGCATGGGGGTGGAGATGCGCTCGAAGCCGGATGCGCGGTAAGTCTCGAGGATCTTGCCCTGAATGTAGTCGCGCAGGGTCTGCTCGTTGGGCAGAAGGTCGCGCATCCCTTTTAAGGCCTGAGTTTTCATAGTGTATGTCCTCTCTTTATAGCCCTCTCAGTCGCTGACGCGACAGCTCCCCCAAAGGGGGAGCCACTGGCGTGTCGGCAAGGCCTGCGCGGGACGCACAGACTTACTTGAACCAGAAACGGGAGTGCCCTGCGGTCAGGACACACGACAGCGCAACATGAGAGATGATTTTTATCGCAAGTCAAGAAATTAGTGCAACAGTCAAACAGCATATTTGCGATATGCAATTCAACGCTGTTGCTGTTGCATTAAAAAGTTGAATTGCTATATAATACCCTTCTAATTATAAAGAATACTGTCTTTTTGTCAATCGAAAAGGACACACTATTCTTTGAGGTGATGCAAAGAATGCAGAAAACAAGACCTTGGGCCATCCTGGCGGCAGGGGCGGCGATACAGGTGCTGACCGGCCTGCCCGCTGCGTGGGGCGTGTTCCAGAAGCCGGTCATGGAGGAATACGGACTCAGTGAGCAGGGGGCGGGCTATGCGTTCGGGGTGCTCATAGCGGCCTTCGGCGTCGGATGCGTCATCGGGGGATTTTTGCAGGACAAGCGGGGGCCTCGCTTTGCGGCCCTCTGGGGGACGGGGCTGCTCTGCGGCGGATTCTTTGGGGCGGCGGCCCTCCCGGCCGGGAAGGGAAGCTTCTTTTTTGGGGTGTTCAGCATCCCGGCGGGCCTCGGCACCGCCTTCCTCTACCCGTCCATCCAGTCCTGCGCCCAGAAGTGGTATCGGGGGCGGAAGGGCCTTGCCACCGGCGTCATCGGGGGCGCGGTGGGCCTGAGCGGGGCCTTCCTCACCGTCTTCGTCCGCACGGCGCTGCGGGGCTTCGGGCCGGTGCAGGGGATACGAGGGGCCTTCTGGGCGCTGGGGGCGCTGACTCTGCCGGTCTGCCTTGCGGGGAGCGCTCTCCTCACCGACCCGCCGCCGGAGAAGCCCCGGCCCGGCGGGCAGGGAAAGAGGGACGCCGCACCGTCCCTCGACCTCTCGCCCCGGCAGATGCTGGGCACACACCAGTATTGGCTCTGCGCCGGAGCGGTCTGCTTTTCCACCCCGGCAGTGCTGCTGTTCAGCCCCATCATCCTGAAGCTGGGCATGGAGCGGGGGTTGGACGAGAGCGCCGCCCTCTGGGCCGTGGTGCTGGGCAGCGTGGGCAGCGCGGCCGGGCGGCTGCTGATGCCCCTGCTCAGCGACAAAATTGGTCGGCGGCCGACCGATCTCATCCTCTTCGGCGCGTCGCTGGGGCTTTCGGTGGTGTTCTGGTCAGCCCGTGGATGGGCCGTCGTAGGGGTGTACGCAGGGCTGACCTTCTGCTACTCGGCGCTGGCGGCAGTGCTGCCCGCCCTCTCCACCGACCTGTTCGGCCTGCCCCACGCCGGAGTGAACTATGGCTTTCTGGCGCTGGGACAGAGTGTAGGAAGCCTTTTGTTTCCGTTTATCGCCAATTTCTGGGGCTTCGGGCCGGGGAGGCACGTCCTCGCCATCGCGGGTGCGGCGGCAGGCTTTGCCTGTATCTGGGCCGTCACGCCGGTGCAGCCAGAGCGCCCGAAGAAGCCGAACTGAGAAACGCTCTTTCGAGGAAAAACGAAAATAACAAAAAGATTGCGAAAAATTTGTCAGAAATAGCTTGCAAATTGCGCCGTCGTCCTCTATAATAAAATTGTGCGTGGTAGTACCGGGAGGAGCGCTGAAAAGAGAGCGGCGCAGCCCGGTCAATGCAAGGCGGCAGGGGAGAGAAGCCCCGGCCGTGTGACATCAATTTGTCAAAAGGAGAGTATGATTATGACCTATTCGCAGCAAGTACAGAATATGTGCCCGATCACCAAAGGTCCTAAGCATGGTCCGGCTCCCATCCCCGAGGAGGGCGCATGGGTCAAGGCCTATGAGATCAAGGACATCAGCGGCTACACCCACGGTGTGGGCTGGTGTGCACCTCAGCAGGGCACCTGCAAGCTGTCTCTGAACATCAAGAACGGCGTCATCGAGGAAGCTCTGGTGGAGACCATCGGCTGCTCCGGCATGACCCACTCCGCTGCTATGGCAGGCGAGATCCTGCCCGGCAAGACCATTCTGGAAGCTCTGAACACCGACCTCGTCTGCGACGCCATCAACGTGGCAATGCGCGAGCTGTTCCTCCAGATCGTCTACGGCCGCAGCCAGACTGCTTTCTCTGAGGACGGTCTGCCCATCGGCGCAGGTCTGGACGACCTGGGCAAGGGCCTGCGCTCTATGACCGGCACCATCTTCTCCACCAAGGAGAAGGGCGTCCGCTATCTGGAGCTGACCGAGGGCTATATCAATAAGCTGGCTCTCGATTCCAACGATGAGGTCATCGGCTATCAGTTCGTCAAGCTGGGCAAGATGATGGAGGACATCCGTCACGGCAAGACCCCCAACGAGGCTTACGAGAAGAACGTGGGTACCTACGGCCGCTTCAGCAAGGATCAGGGCGCTGTCAAGTACATCGACCCGCGTGAGGAATAAGAGAGGAGGAACAACTCATGGCAACTTTTGAATCTATGGATCGCCGCATGCCGAAGATCGAGGCATGCCTGAAGGCCAACGGCCTCGAGTCTCTGGACGCCTGCAACGAGATGCTCCTCGCTAAGGGCATCGACTGCGATAAGATCGTCCGCGGTGTGCAGCCCATCTGCTTTGATAACGCTGTCTGGGCCTACACGCTGGGCACCGCCATCGCTGTCAAGCGCGGCCTGACCGATGCTGCCGAGTGCGCAGCCGCCATCGGCGAAGGTCTGGAAGCTTTCACCATCCCCGGCTCTGTCGCTGAGCAGCGTCAGGTCGGTCTGGGCCACGGCAATCTGGGCGCTCGTCTGCTGAGCGAGGACACCACCTGCTTCGCTTTCCTCGCAGGCCACGAGTCCTTCGCCGCTGCTGAGGGTGCCATCGGCATCGCCCGCACCGCAAACAAGGTCCGCAAGACCCCCCTGCGCGTCATCCTGAACGGTCTGGGCAAGGATGCCGCTTACATCATCTCCCGCATCAACGGCTTCACCTATGTGCAGACCGAGTACGACATCCCCACCCAGACCCTGAAGGTCGTCAAGGAGATCCCCTTCTCCGAGGGTGAGCGCGCAGCCGTCAAGTGCTACGGCGCAAACGATGTCATGGAGGGCGTTGCCATCATGAAGAAGGAGGACGTTCAGTGCTCCATCACCGGTAACTCCACCAACCCCGTCCGCTTCCAGCATCTGGTCGCCGGTACCTATAAGAAGTGGGCCAACGAGAACGGCAAGAAGTACTTCTCCGTCGCTTCCGGCGGCGGCACGGGCCGTACCCTGCACCCCGATAACGTCGCAGCCGGCCCCGCCAGCTACGGCCTGACCGACTCGCTGGGCCGCGTCCACGGCGATGCTCAGTTCGCAGGTTCTTCTTCTGTGCCTGCACACGTCGAGATGATGGGCCTCATCGGCATGGGCAACAACCCGATGGTCGGCGCTACCGTTGCCTGCGCTGTCGCTGCTGCACAGGCCAACGCCTGAACCACTTTCTAAGTTCGGCAGAGGGGGCTGCTTGTAAAAGGGCAGCCCCCTTTTTATGCTGATATATGTTCACACCAACAAACCACGAAGCAAACAAGGAAGGAAAAACATGAAGAAAGCTCAGATCAAGAAGAGCGTGTCTGCACTGGCGATGGCGGCTGTCATCGCAGTCAGCCTGTTCGGCTATGGCTGCGGCACGAAGTCTACCTCCGCAGGGGTGTCCGGCGATTTCACCGGCACTGCCAAGGGCATGGGCGGCGACGTTACCGTTACCCTGACGCTGGAAGACGGCAAGATCACCGACTGCATCGCTGAGGGCAAGGATGAGACCCCCGGCATCGGTACGCTGGCACTGGAGCAGCTGCCCGCTCAGATCGCTGAGACCGGCAGCATCGCCGTGGACGGCGTGTCCACCGCGACCATCACCTCTGACGCCATCAAGGAGGCAGCAGCCGCTGCTCTGACTGCCGCCGGCCTGAACGCTGACGACTATAAGATCGAGGTCAAGGCCGACGAGACCAAGGCCGAGGACTCCACCGTTGACGCTGACGTTGTCATCGTGGGTGCAGGCGGCGCAGGCATGACTGCCGCCATCACCGCTGCCGGTGAGGGCAAGAGCGTCGTCATCCTCGAGAGCCAGCCTATGGTGGGCGGCAACTCCGTCCGCGCTACCGGCGGCATGAACGCCGGCAAGACGGTCTATCAGGATGAGAACGAGTTCGGCGAGTCTGCCGGTGTCGAGAAGACCCTGAAGACCGCTGCTGAAAAGTACGCTGACAACGAGACCATCACCGCTCTGGCCAAGACCGTCTCCGAGCAGTGGGCTGCCTATCAGGCCAACCCCACCGGCTACTTCGACTCGGTCGAGCTGATGGAGCTGGACACCATGATCGGCGGCAAGGGCATCAACGACCCTGCTCTGGTCGAGACTCTGTGCGCAAACTCTGCTGACGCCATCGACTGGCTGGACGAGCACGGCATCACCCTGCACAACGTCTCCAGCTTCGGCGGCGCATCCGTCAAGCGCATCCATCGCCCCGTGAACGACGAGGGCAAGGTCGTCTCCGTCGGTTCCTACATGATCCCCCTGCTGGAGGAGAACTGCGAGAAGGCTGGCGTTCAGATCCTGCTGAACACCACCGCCAACGAGATCCTGACCGATGCCAACGGCGCTGCCGTGGGCGTCAAGGCCACCGGTTCTACCGGCGAGACTGTCACTGTGAACGCCAAGGCTGTGGTGCTGACCACCGGCGGCTTCGGCGCAAACCTCGATATGGTCGTCAAGTACAAGCCTGAGCTGAAGGGCTTCATGACCACCAACGCCGCTGGCATCCAGGGTCAGGGCATCGAGATGGCAGAGGCCATCGGCGCTGCTACCGTGGACATGGACCAGATCCAGATCCACCCCACCGTTGAGGCCAACACCGCTGCCCTCATCACCGAGGGTCTGCGCGGCGACGGCGCGGTCCTCATCAACGCCGAGGGCAAGCGCTTCATCGACGAGGTCGGCACCCGCGACGTCGTCTCTGCTGCTGAGATCGCTCAGACCGGCAGCTACAGCTGGCTGGTCGTCGATCAGGCGATGGTCGACAACTCCAGCGTCATTCAGGGCTACATCAAGAAGGGCTACACCGTCACCGGTGCTACCTACGAGGAGCTGGCCAAGGCCATGGGCGTCGATGAGGCTGCTCTCGCTGAGACCATGAACAACTGGAACGGCTATGTGGAGGCAAAGAACGACCCCGACTTTGGCCGCACCAGCTTCGCCAACCCCCTGAACACCGCTCCCTACTATGCCATCAAGGTCACTGCCGGCGTCCACCACACCATGGGCGGTCTGAAGATCAACCCCAACACCGAGGTGCTGAACGAGAACGGCGAGGTCATCCCGGGCCTGTTCGCAGCCGGTGAGGTGACTGGCGGCGTCCACGGTGCAAACCGTCTGGGCGGCAACGCTGTGGCCGACTTTACCGTCTTTGGCCGCATCGCCGGTGCTGCTGCCAGCGACTACGCTGCATGAGAATCCGCAAGCAGCCTGAACCGGCCAAAGGCGGAAAGTGCCTGAGCTGGAAGGCGAACCTCCTCTTCGCCGCCGTCGTTCTGGCGGCCGCAGCCCTGCTGTTCTGGCTGCTGCGTCCCCGCAGCAAGGCCGA
>OLNJ01001135.1_pt1 | contig 15592 bp, 15 predicted proteins | sample 1672191 | NCBI WGS metagenome assembly OLNJ01 (sample SAMEA3136657, study PRJEB25190) | human gut metagenome | biome: human gut; feature: human-associated habitat; material: faeces | place: Austria | collected 2013 | reverse complement strand
ATCCACCTCTTATAAATTTTATTTGTTTACATCTATACTATTATATTTGATTTTTTTAATTTTGCATATACGTATTTTCAAAATACAGAATTAGGATTCCTGCCGTCGTTCTTTGTGAGAATTCCAATGCTTTTTCTGCTATTAAATAAAATCTGTTATTTACATTTTGTATATATCTATGGAGATGTTGATTTTTTATCGCATTGTAAGAATTGAATTTTATATATTCTTCTACAGTATTAAAATAAATTGGCTCGGAGTAAGTTCTGAATCTCTTTATTTTTAAATATCTTAATTTAACGTAATTTTCGAATTGCATATGATTATTTAGTAAATCTCCTGTGGCGTGTTGTGGAACGGTTATATCTTGAATCAAATGACATACTGCACCCAGATAGAACATTGAGTTATAAATATCGCCTTCGTAAAAATAATTTATAGCATAATTATAATATTCTTGTGATAATGTAAGGGCATTGTCGTTTGTCCCTGGCAGCCCTTTTTTTGTATATACGTTATAAAAATGGCCATAACACTTTAAATCTTGGTCTGCCCATACAACCCCTTCGTTTATTATTTTTCTATATCTATTAAAAACTTCATATTCTTCATAGTATCCATTAAACCATAAACTATTTATTGCATTTTCCTGTAAAAATATATGAACTTTGCAATCTGGCTTTGAAAATTTATTTTTAATTGGCCCTATCACATTTAATGTTTTTTCGAAAATACTGTTATTCCTACTTTCCCCCAATATTTGTGTCATAATATCACCTTATTTTTTATTTTTGAAATAATTATCTAATCCATCTGCCACACACGTCATCATCTTTTCTTGATATTGTGGACTAGACATATTTTGGTCTTCGGTGTAATTGCTCATAAATCCCATTTCTAGTAAAACTACTGGAACTTGGGACCAGTTAAATCCTGTTAAATCGCTTCTTTCAAATATTCCATTAACTTTAAATCCGTTATTTTGCATATTTTCATTTACATATTTTGCACAGTTTGAACTGTCTTCAAATATAGCTGATGTATATTGACCATCTTTTGATGGTATTAAAATAGATGCACCTGTTATTCCAGTATTATCAGAACCATCAGCATGAATTCTAACTACCATATCCACTTTCTTTTCGTTTGCAAATATAGCTCTTTCTTTATTACTAATATCTACATCATGACTTTCTCTTGTCATATAGACTTTATATCCTCTACTTTCTAATATATGTTTTAGTTTTAAAGATGCTTCTAAATTTAATTCGTATTCTGGTTTTTTAGTCGCAATCCCTGCAGTTCCTGAGGATACTTTTGCTTTATATGAGCCCGAATTCGGCCCTACTTGTTCTGTTTGTGAATTTCCCTTGGCTTGGTGACCTGGGTCGATACATATTGTATGTTGTTCTTTAACAGTAGCTTCTTGTTTTGGCGCAAATGTTAAATTAGATACTGCTTTTGTTAAATTTTTAGTTTCACTTGCTCTAGAAATCATTATAAGTCCGATTATCATTATAATAGTTGTTAAAATTTTGTATTTCTTCACTTAGAAAAACCCTCCTATGTATTTTAAAATTTGTTAATATGTTTTTTATTATTTCCTATGTGTTTTATTTAAAAATTTCTTATTTTACTATTTATATTTTAATTTTCATTTAAAACTATATTTTTTCATATATATATTTATATACATACAAATTTATAGAGGTGATAACCCTTGAAGCGAAAAAAAAGAAAACACATCAGCCAAAGTAAACGCAGTGCTAGAAGTTCTTCATCAAATGGAGATTGTAATAACTCTACTACCTCAAAGTCTAATACTACTTCGCAAAATGCTAATACAAATAACGATCAAAATAATTGTAATTGTGATAGTAGTAATAACAATAACAGTAACAATAATGATAATAATCAAAATACAAACGCTAACTCAACTAATCAAAATTCTAAGTTGTGTTATTTTTCGGCATTTGATTACTTTGTATTATCATCTACTTTGGCAATTGCTTTAGCTGAAGAATTATCAGATACTGATATAGATATATTATCTACGTTTCTTGCTACATTGTCGGATCAACTTGCATTAATCGGTGATCTTAATTCATGTGCACAAGGTGAGACAGAAAATGCATTCGTTCCTCCAATTCCTGCTAATACACCTTCAAGTAGAGGATATTCTAATTCTAGCAATTTAAAAAGACGTTCAAAAAAAATAGTAAAAAGAAAGATTAAAAAGAAATAAAATCAAGTTCGCTTAAATTTTATTTCTTTTTTATTTTTTTGTTTTACTTATTTCAACATGTCCCATTTATTCTTTGTTTATTTATGCAATCTACGGATTTGTTGAATCTCATTTCCAAGCATTAAAAAATCACTTCTGCAAAATATAATATTAAGCACCAACCAAATCAAAGAAAGAAGGTGTTTATAACATTGCCAAATTTTAATAAAAAATTTAATTTAAGATTTAATAAGCTCCTTTTTATTTGTTTTACCTTTTTACTATATTTTTTCATGAATAATGTAAATTATGCATATTCTTTAGAAAAAAATAATGATACGTATTTAATTCCGATTGGGAAAGTAATTCAGGTTGATGGTGAACTAGAAAATCTAATTGTTCGCAATGAAATTAAAGGATGTCCTCTAAAATGTGGTGATTTAATTTTAGAAGTTGAAGGAAATTCTATAAAAAGTTTTAATAACTTAGCAGATGTCTTTTATTCTTCTAATAGCAACCAATTAAAAATCAAGATTAAAAGAGGAAATGATATTAAAAATTTAATATGTTATAAAGAACCATTAAAAAAAGTAAATTTCAACAATGCGATATCAGGTTTTGCTACTTTAACTTATATTAATCCCCAAACTAATGAATTTGGTGCTGTTGGACATTCTATTAATATAGGAAATGCAAAGCAAATACCTATTAAAGCAGGTGAAATTTCTACAACTACTAATTTAGATATTCAGAAATCGTATCGAGGTAATGTCGGATGTATTAATGCTAATAAAAATTATTTAATCGGTAATTTTAATACCAATACTCAATACGGTATAAAAGGAATAACTAAAAATATTGATTTTTCAAATGAAGAAAAATACAAAGTAGCTTCTTTAGACGAGGTTGAATTGGGAAATGCACAAATAATACTACAAAACAAACAAAATAAATGTGTAAAATACGATATTGAAATATTAAAAATTGAAAATCAAACTTCTCCATCTCCAAAAACTTTTAAAATAAAAATTGTAGATGAAGATTTATTAAGAGATACTGGAGGAATTGTGCAAGGAATGAGTGGAACGCCAATTATACAAAATGGGAAAATAATCGGTGCAGTTTCACATGCTCTAGAAAATAATCCTAAAGTAGGATATGGTGTCTATATAAAATGGATGCTTTAATCTAATAACTTAAATAAAAATAATCTCTAAGTATTGCTTAGGGATTATTTTTTATAACGCAATTATGCATAACATGTCCACGCTATACATATTTATTTTGTAGCAGTAAAAAATATAATAAATATTTGTTTGCAACTATTTTTAATCTATATCATTCCTCTAATTATTATTGTTAAACTTAGTATTTAAAGGATATAATTATAACATAGATTATTGCCGATATTTAAATTTAAAGAAGTTTACATATTCTTACAAATTTTAATTAACTATAAAAAGGAAATAAAATATGTTATAATTATGCATTAAGTAAGGAGGTATATAATGAGCAAAAATAATAATGATGATAAAAATAAAATTAGAAGAAGAAAAGTTACCTCTTCTAATACTGATGTAAATAAAAATACATCTAAAGATAATTATAAAAAAGTTTCATCAAAACCTAAAAAACATAGAAAAAGAAGTAAAACCAAAATTGCTGGTATGCTTATTTTATTTATGCTAGTAACAGTTGTTGCTGTTGGCTCTGCATTAGTCTTTTCATCTTTAAGAAATACTGAAGTCGTAACTAAATCTTTATTAGATTCGAAAACTAACAATAAAACAGTATTACTTTATACAGATGGAAGTAAATTAGCAGAGGCTGAAACAGGACATAAGAAAATTCCGCTTAAGAAGTTAAATAACAAAACTGTTAAAAATGCCCTTGTCGCAATAGAAGACTCAAGATTTTACCAACATAATGGTGTCGACTTAAGAGGTCTAGCTAGATCTGTTAAAGAAAATATTCTTGGAAACAGACAAGGTGGTAGTACAATACCTATGCAGGTTTCAAAATTACTTTTAACATCTCAAGAACAAACTATAACTCGTAAAATAAAAGATATCTACTATGCTTATGAAATGAGTAAAAAAGTAAGCAAAGAAGATATATTACTTACCTATCTAAATAACATGTATGTAGGTAATAGTTTTTATGGAATTGAAGCAGCAGCACAAGGATACTTTAATAAAACAGCAGAAAAGCTTACTTTACCTGAAGCAGCTATGTTAGTTGGTGCTACAAATAATCCATATAAATATTCACCTTATACAAAGCTTAAATTAGACGGTACTGAACAGAGATCAGATTTAGAAAATAAGTTATTATTCTATTCACATACTGAAAATGATGGATTTGATGACCCTACTCAAGTAGAGTTAAATATGATAGATAAATTATACTCTTGGGGATTAATAACAGATTATGATACATATAGCCAATTAAAGAAAGGTACTATGATTGTAAGAAAGGCAGTATTAAATGAAAATGCTGTTGGTAGAGCTAAAACAGTACTTGGAAAAATGAAACAATACGGCTATATATCTCAAAGTGAATATGATCAAGCATGTTTAGATGCTGCCAATATTAAAATCGAAATTCCTAAAAATATACAAACAATTGTTTCAAGTGTTGAAGATTATGTATATGATGAAGTTATAAATGCATTAAAAGATCAAGGTTATACACAAGAAGAAGCTAATAACCTATATTATAACGGTGGTCTTCAAATACAAACTACTATAGATTCTAGTATGCAAGCTGAACTTGAGGCACAATATAATAATAGTAGCAATTTCCCATCTACTATAACTGATGCTAATGGTGTAACTCAGCCACAGTCTGCTATGGTTATAATTGACTATCACAACGGTCAAATTAAGTCATTAATAGGTGGTAGAAATGTAAAAGGTAAAAGAACTTTAAACAGAGCTACAAGTCCTGTTCAACCTGGTTCAACAATAAAACCACTTTCTATCTATACTGCTGCAATTGATACATTAGAAATGACTCAATCAACAGTATTTAGTGATGCAAGAGGTGGATATAAATTTAAAGAAAATAGAAAATGGAATCCATCTACAACTACTGCAGGTGCTGGAAATATGAGTCTACGTCTAGGTCTTGCAAAATCTTCAAATACAGTAGCTGTAAAAACTGCTGAAAATCTTGGAGAAAGTTATCAAGATTGTATAGATGTAATGATGGATTATCTTAAAAACTTCGGAATAACAACTGTTGTAGACAGTAAAACAAATAGTTCAAACACTACAGATAGATCATTCCCTTCTCTAGTATTAGGAGGTATGGCTTATGGTATTTCTCCACTTGAAATGTCTGCAGCTTATGGTGCTTTAGCAAATGGTGGTGTTTATATAGAACCTACTGTATTTACTACAGTTAGCACATATAATGGTGAATTAATCGTCAAATCAACTCCACAAGAACACAGAGTTGTAGATGAAGAAGTAGCATATGTTATGACAGATATGCTTAAAGCAGTTCTTACAGAAGGTACTGGTTCTGATGCTTCAATAGGTAAAATGCCTGTAGCTGGTAAAACTGGTACAACTAATAATAAATATTGTGTATGGTTTGTTGGATATACTCCATACTATGTTGGTGCAACATATATAGGTGATGATGTTGGACGTAAAGATTCTAATGGAAATAAAATTGATTTAAGACCAGTAGAAGGTTCAAGTTCAACAACTGCAAAATTATGGGCTAATGTAATGAAACCTATACATGAAAACCTAGAAGTTGTAGATTTTGAAAAACCATCAGGAATAAACTTCTATAAAATAAACTTAAATGATGGTGGTATATCATCTTATGGTTCAAATGCAGCATTTGTTAAAGGAACATCACCAACTAGAACAAGTTCTTATAGTGTTCCTACTCCAAGTAATACAGGAACTACTCAAGATGAACCGACTAACGATACTGCTGGAGATGGAGATAATCCTCCTGACGATAATACTGATAATAATAATGGTGATAACACTAACGACAATAATAACAATAATAATCAAACTCCTGGTGGAAACACAGGTAATAATGGTAACACTGGTGGCGATAATGGTAATACTGGTAATGATAATACAGGAGGAAATGATGAGCAAACAACTCCTGACCAGCAACCTAGTGACGCCAACAATGCAAACGAAACTATTCAAATGGAAGAGTAATATAAAAATAAATTAAAATAAAATGCCATGGATTTCAAAATCCATGGCATTTTTTCAATATAAAAATCAAGGTTTTGCCTTTGGCGTAAATATTACTGCCATAACATATCCAAAAAATATTGCTGCAGCAATTCCTCCTGCAGTTGCTATTGTTCCACCAGTTAATATTCCTAAAAAACCATCTTTTTTAATTCCCTCTATAACTCCATTTCCAAGTGAATATCCAAATCCAATAATCGGAACTGTTGCTCCTGCTGCCCCAAAATCTACTATTTTATCGTAAATTCCTAAAAAAGTAAGTATTACACCTGTTGTTACATAAGTTACCATTACATAAGGAGTTTGAAGTTTAAAGTAGTCCATCAAAATCTGTGCGATTAAACAAATTGTTCCTCCTACAAGAAATACTTTCAAATAATTTATTATCATATTTTCACATCCTATAATTTTATTAAACTATTAATTTACTCGCTTTCAATTACTACTGCATGTGCAATACATGGTATTGTTTGTTTTTGAAGAGTACTTGTTGGCGATAATAATGCCCCAGTCGACACTAACATTACTTTTTTAAATTCTTTATTTACTAATTTAGGATAGATATAAGATGCAAATACAGTAGCTGAACATCCACATCCACTTCCTCCACAGTGAACATCTTGTTGTTCTAAATCAAAAATTTCTAATCCACAATCTGTATAAACATCAAATATATCGATTCCTCTTTGTCTCAATAAATCAGCTGTAATTTTTTTACCTAATTGACCCAAGTCGCCTGTAGCAATTAAATCAAATGATTTTGGGTCATCTTTTGTATCTTCAAAATAAGAATATATAGTATCTACAGCTGCTGGTGCCATAGCTGCTCCCATATTATTTCCGTCTTCTATTCCTTTATCTACAACTTTTCCTATTGTTATATATTTTACCTTTGGACCCTCTCCACTACTTGATATAAGCGCACTTCCCGCACCTGTAACTGTCCATTGTGCAGTCATAGGCTTTTGGTTTCCAAGTTCTAATGGGAATCTAAATTGCCTTTCAGCTGTGCAGTAGTGGCTTGATGTTCCATTAAGAGCATAATCTGCAAAACCGCCGTCGACTACAATAGAACTTAGACACATTCCAAGTGCCATTGTTGAACAAGCACCATATATTCCACAAAACGGAATACCTAATGCCCTTGCTGCAAATGATGCCGGGAATATTTGATTGATTAAATCTCCACCAAATAAGAATTCTATATCATCTAGTTGTTTTTCCACCTTTTGAACTGCCGTTTCTAATGCAGTTTGAATCATTTTACTTTCGGCTAATTCCCATGTTTTCTCACCATATAAATCATCAGGTAAAATCACATCAAACTTGTCTTTTAATGGCCCCTTTCCTTCTTTTGGCCCCACTATTGATGCAGTAGAGATAATAGTCGGGCTATTTTGCATTTTCATAGTTCTTTTTCCTATTCGCTTATTTCTCATTATCTCTTCTCCTTACTTAAATATAATTTGCACTATGTAGTAAACAAGTCCAAACAAAATAGAAGACCCTATTCCATAAACTAAAACAGGCCCTGCAATTTTAAATAAATTTGCTCCAACTCCAAGTACATATCCTTCTCGTTTAAATTCCATAGCTGGAGAAACTATAGAGTTTGCAAATCCTGTTATAGGAATTATTGAACCAGCTCCAGCTCTTTTTCCAATTAAGTCATAAACTCCTAATCCTGTTAAAAGTGCCCCAATAAAAATTAATGTTATTGATGTACAAGTCGACGCTGTTTGTTTATCTAGTCCAGCAAAGTTCATATATGAGTCGTTAATTCCTTGACCTATCATACAAATAATTCCACCTACTATAAATGCCATAATATAGTTTTTTATATATGGTGGTTTTGGGCTTATTTGCTCTACATAGTCCTTATATTTTTTATCTTGATTTTGTTGATTATTTGAATTGTTTTGATTTGGCATAAAGCTACTCCTTTCCTAACCTTTTATAGTTAATATTTCTATTATTGTTTGGAAAAAAGCAAAAAAAATACATCTTTGAAAAATCTTTATTCTAATAAATTTTTAAAAGAATCGATTTTTCTTAAATGTATTTCTCTAAATTATTTTTATGTAAAATCCTACATTTCTATATATGACTTTAATTTGTGTAAAACCTTTTTCTCTATTCTAGATACTTGAACTTGAGATATATTTAATAATTCTCCTATCTCACTTTGTGTTTTATCTTCAAAATATCTAAGCATAATAATTTGTCGCTCTCTTTTATCTAATTTTCCTAGTACTTCCTTAAGTAGTATATTATCTACCACCTTATCTTCTTCTGCCTCCCCTTTTTGAGATATTTTGTCGATAAGGCATATTGGAGAGCCCTCTTCTTCATGAATAACTCCTTGTAAATATTCAACAGAAAAATTAGACTCTATTGCCATTACTACATCTTCTTTTTCTACCCCTATTGCTTCTGCCAATTCTTCTATTGTAGGGTCTCTACCTAGTTTTTTACTTAGCATTTCTCCTTGCATCTTAACTTTAATTGCAAGCTGTTTTAAAGAACGAGATACTTTGACCATTCCGTCATCTCTTAAATATCTTTTTATTTCGCCTAATATCATAGGAACAGCATATGTAGAGAATTTTACATTATAGCTAGGATCAAATTTATATATGGCTTTTATTAAACCTATAGAACCTAATTGAAATAAATCATCTCTTTCGTATCCTATATTTGAAAATTTTCCTATTACACTTCTGACTAACCCGAGGTTGCTAGATATAAGCAAAGCCTTAGCTTCTTCATCTCCATTTTGTACTTTTTGTATCAAATCTAGAGTTTCTTCATGGCTAAGTAAATGCTTCTTTTCTTCTTTTTTAGCAGTTATCCCCATAATCAAACCTCAATTCTATGTTAGATTTATTTAGGTACTTCAATTGTTTTAGTCATTATAACCTTTGTTCCTTCTCCTACGATTGATGCCACTTGCATATCATCCATAAAACTTTCCATAAATGAAAATCCCATACCAGAACGTTCTAATTCTGGTTTTGATGTAAACATCGGTTGTTTTGCTTCTTCTATATCTTCTATTCCTTTGCCATAATCCTCAACTACTACTTTTATTGTATTTTCAATTAATTCACATCTCATATGTACAAACTTTGTTTCATCTTCTTCATATCCGTGAATAATTGCATTTGTAACAGCTTCAGATACAGCTGTTTTTATATCAGATAATTCATCTATAGTTGGATCTAATTTAGCTGCAAAAGATGCAACTATTACTCTTGCAAGGCTCTCATTCTCTGATTTTGCAGAAAATTTTACTTCCATAATGTTCATAATATAGTTCCCCCTTATTAAGAATTTATCGCATCTTCATATGATTCACATACTTTGATTATTTTTCCCATTCCTGATAAATTAAAAACTCTCTCAACCCTTGGATTCATATTTATTACAGATACATTTCCATGTACATTTGCGATTTTTTTATATCTGCCTATAATAACACCAATTCCTGAAGAGTCCATAAATTTTATATTGTGGAAATCGAATATAATATTTTTTATATTCTTTCTCATTATAATATCGTCTACATTTTCTCTTATATAATTTGCTACATGATGATCTAGCTCTGTTGTTGTAAATTGTACAAGCAATGTCTTATCATCTAAATAACATTTTATCATATTGCATTCCTCCCATTTGAAGTTTACTGATAATCAATTCGATTTTTTATAAATTGATTCCTTCAAAGAAATAACACTAGTTTTGTTTTATTATGTCTATGGAAGTTATAATACAAAACTAAAGAAATACTATTTATCATTATTTCCTATTTTGGAATTTATATACATGTATAAATTTAAAATAAACGATAAAGAAATCTTTATTCTAAAGAACTTTAAAGATGTAGATTTCTTTGAAATGCATAGACGGAAATTATATTTATTTATATATTTAAAAGGTATATAATTTCCTATGCATTATAGAAAGTGCCTGTAAAAAATTACAGGCACTGTATATTATTATTTAGTTATTTAATTATTATAATGGACTATTTGCTTCCATCCCTAGCCATTGGTATTGGTATGAATTATTTTGTAGTCAATTTACCCTATCTAAATTCGCAGTGACTACTTCTGCTACGGAAAACTTATATTATATATATTAAATCCCACTAAATATTTATTTTTTAGGCATTAGGCATTACACCATATGATTTATCAACTTTTAATACAATGTTTTTCCAAACTAATCCTATAAGTACAGTTTGTATTGGTATCATAACAACTGCTTTAAATATACGTTGTGGTAACAATGCTAAATATCCTTGTCCCATTAATATATGAAGCCATGCTGTATCTAAGCATAAATTCATTCCTAAGCAAACTATACAAGCTGCTAATATTATTCTTGGCCAAGTTTTTGGTTTTCTGTATAATACTAAGCCATAAATTACCCCTGTTAAAAATGCTGTTAGTGTAAATCCTGGGAAATACGAACCATTTGGAAATATCATCATTCCTAAAAGGTCTCCCAAAGCATATGCTACCCCTGCACTTAATGGACCGTACATCATTGCTATTATAGCAATTGGTAAAAATCCAAAGCCTATTCTTAAAGTTGCTGTATTTATTGAGCAAAATCTTGTTAAAATAACTTCTAAAGCTATTAATAAGCTAATCTCAACTAATTTTTTAACACTATTATTTTTCATAAATTTCCTCCTGTTTTAGCTAGTATACACAAATAAGTGATCTGCGTATGTGTGGAGGAGCGCAAAATATAAAAATTGTACTTTGTAATGTATTTTTATGATAATCAATATACCCTGCTTCTAATCCATTACTTTTAAATAACTTTTTGTTACCTTATAAAATTGCATTAAAAATAACCCTGGAACGGTAAAATCATTCGATTTATAACTTTTATATCACTTTAAGTATAGCAGATAAACTAAATATTTTAATCATATTAATTATTTTTTATTTAGATTTTACATTAAATATATAATTTTTAAATCGAAAATCAAATTAAGCCTTTATTTTCAAAAAATTTGTATACAAAATAGAAAAACCACTTAAATATAAAATACTAATCTTTATATTTAAGTGGTTTTTATTTAAATCTATACTAAATTATATTGTATAAAATTTATTTATTTTTTTTATTTGCTTTTTCTATGTTAATTTTGTTTCCTTTTATCTTAACATTTTTTAATTTTTCTAAAACTTTTTTAGCGTTTGCTTTTGGAACTTCAACAAATGTATATTTATCATATATATCTATTGTTCCAACTAATTTTCCAGATATTCCAGCTTCTCCAGCTATAGCACCAACTATATCTTTAGCTTGAACTCTTTGTTTTCTACCAACATTTATAAATAGTCTAACCATTCCACGTTCAGCACCAGTTGAACCTTTTTTAGCTTTTTTAGATTTTCTAGCTTCTTTTCTAGATGGTTCTTCTATTATTTCTTCTTTTAATTCTTCACCCATAGCTAATTTAACTAATGCAGCAGCAACTTCTAAAGTTGATAATTCTTGTTCTTCACATAGAGCTTCAACCCAGTTTATTTGTTTTGCTAAATTACTTTCATTTACTGTATCTTTAACTTGTTTAAAGAATGCAGCAACTTTCTTTTCTTCAACGTCTGCTATAGTTGGTATACTATGTTTAACTAATTTACATTTAGTATATCTTTCGATATCTCTCATTTTTCTCATTTCTTTTCCATATACGAAACTGAAAGATACACCCTCTCTACCAGCACGACCAGTTCTACCTATTCTGTGAACATAGTATTCTTCGTCTTGTGGTAAATCATAGTTAAATACCATATCTACGTCATCTACGTCTATTCCTCTAGCAGCAACATCTGTAGCAACTAATATATCTATTGTACCTTGTCTAAATTTATCCATTACGATATCTCTTTGAGTTTGTTTAAGATCACCGTGTAATGCATCTGCAAAGTATCCTCTAGCTTGAAGTTCACTTACTAATTCATCAGAACCTCTTTTTGTATTACAGAATACAACTGATAATTTTGGATTATATACATCTATTAATCTACATAATACTTCTAATTTATTCGCTCTTCTAGTTTCAATGTAGAATTGTTTTATATTTGGAACTGTAAGTTCTTTTCTAACTACTTTTATTATTTCCGGTTCATGTTGGTATAATTTAGTTAATTCTAATATTTCTTTTGGCATTGTAGCTGAGAAGAAAGTAGTTTGTCTTTCTATTGGAGTTTGGTTTAATATTAACTCGATATCTTCTCTGAATCCCATGTCTAGCATTTCGTCTGCTTCATCAAGCACTACCATTTTAACATCATCTAATTTTAAAGTTTTTCTGTTTATATGATCTATTACACGTCCTGGAGTTCCTATTACAACTTGTACTCCACTCTTTAATGCTTTTATTTGTCTATCTATTGGTTGACCACCGTAAACTGGTAATGTTTTAATTCCGCTCTTAAACTTACCAAGCTTTCTTATTTCCTTAGAAACTTGTATAGCAAGTTCTCTTGTAGGGCATAATACGATTGCTTGTAAATGTTTATTGTTTGGGTCTACTTTTTCAAGTATAGGTATACTAAATGCCGCAGTTTTTCCTGTACCTGTTTGAGCTTGTCCTATAACGTCTTTTCCTGATAAAATTACAGGTATTGACTGAGCTTGTATTGGTGATGGTTCTTCAAATCCTATTTCAGCAATTGATCTTTTTATCTCATCACTAATTGGTAAATCTTCAAATTTTGTTATATTCATATTAATTGTTTATTTCCTTTCCGTTTTCATAATTCCTAACCTATCCCATTATATATTTAAATCATTTATTATGCAAACTTATTTTTTCCGAAAGCAAAACAATTTATACTGATGTGAAATCAACGCTTGTATAGATTAATAACTTCTCAAAGACTTTATCAATCTTTTAACAAATTTGAATAGATAAAAAATCAAAATAATTAAAAGTAAACCCCTTAAAATAATCGCTATCGTCTTAAAAACTAACATCCCAATTATGCCTATAATGACCATCAAGCTACCGTATCTACTATTCATTTTTGCAAATTCTTGTGAATAAAATAACTCATATAAAAAGCTATTTTTTATTTTTATAAAAAAATTATTTTTTTTAGTTTTGTTTAGAGCAAGTTCATTGCCATTATACCTACTCCTATCCCAAATCATTTTATATTGAATTTTGCTAAATAAAATCATACTTGCACCAATTATCGCTATGTAAAAAAATAAATCCATAATAATCCCCCTTATTCTAAATTTTTTATTACTATTATTATATATAAGTTTTTATTACTATTTATATAAGTATTGTTATGTTTTTATAAAAATAAAAATATAACTAGTTAAAATCTAGTTATATTTTAAAATAAGTATTAAATCATATATGTATAATAAAGAACAGCTAAATAAGTTATGTACGTTGCCAACATTAATAATCCCTGAAGTCTATATAATTTATGCTTTATAATAGTAGGAATTATTAAAATTAAAACTAAAATTATCATAAAAGGATAATCCACTCTGATATTTTGTGAAAGTATAGGTATTGAATTTGGTATAGATGAAATAGCAATTACGGACACAATATTTAAAATATTAGCCCCTAGGATATTCCCAACACATATCTCATGATGTTTCTTTCTAACCGCTGTAATAGATGAGACTAATTCTGGTAATGAAGTCCCTAAGGCAATAACAGTTAAGCTTATTATTCCTTGAGGTATTCCGATAAAACTCGCTATCTCTACTCCATTATCAACTAATAATCTGGAACCAACTATCATCATAATTAGCCCAGAAAAAAATGATAATGCAATCTTTCCACCAGACATATCACTTTGCTGTGTCATACAATAATAAAGATAATTTTTACTTGTATCATTTAATATTCCCTTATAATTTGTATACATATACAATGCTAAAAGCATTAATAATATACAACCATCGCCTTTAGTAATAGATCCATCTAATCCTAAAACAATTAAAGTTATAATAGATAATAATAATATAGTAGATTTGGATGCAAACATCTTTCTATCTGCTTTAAATGGACTTACAAACACAACCATACCTAAAATTAGCCCAGTATTGCATATTATAGAACCGACTGCATTTCCTAAACTCATTGTTGTATGGTTGTCTATAGATGCAAACAAAGATACTGTAAGTTCTGGCAATGTAGTCGCAAAACTTACTATGGTAGCTCCCAAAATTAATTCTGATATATTAGTCTTCCTACCAATTTCTACAGTAGCATTTATAAAAAAGTCAGCACCCTTAGATATCAACACAAAACCTATTAAAAATAAAATAACTACTATTACCATTGTCATCCCTCCTATATATAATAAATATTCACTTTTGTGAAAAAAATGTATAAGTAATCATGTATTATAACTTTTTATCAAAATTTAAAAGCTAGTATTTGCAAGGCCAAAGGGGTATATTTTTAAATTTTCTAAATTTATTTTCAGATTTTTGTTTAAACTCTATTTAGGCGGGTAAATATAAAAATATAACAAAGGACAACAGATTTTTAATAATTTTATTTTAAAAATCTTGTATACAATATACTTGATATATGATATTATAAACGTATAAAAACGAAATATATCTAGCTAGATTTTTTAATATTTTTTATAGGAATATAAATTCCTACAAGTTACAAAATAAATAATAATTAAAATAGTATCCAAACTATATAAGACATTTAGGAGGAAGCTTACATGAATAACGCATGGCAAGGATTCAAACAAGGTAGATGGACAAAAGAAATAGATGTTAGAGGATTTATCCAAGCTAACTACACTCCATATGAAGGAGATAGCTCATTCTTAGCAGGAGCTACTGAAAATACTACAAAACTTTGGGACGAAGTTTTAGAATTATTTAAAAAAGAAAGAGAAAACGGTGGAACATTAGACGTTGATACAAAAACTGTATCTGCTATAGATGCTTATGCTCCAGGTTATATAGATAAAGATTTAGAAACAATAGTTGGTTTACAAACTGATGCACCTTTAAAAAGAGCTATAATGCCAGAAGGTGGTATAAGAATGGTTGAGACTTCTTGTAAAGCTTACGGATTCGAATGTGATCCACAAGTAAGTGAAATATTCAC
>OLNJ01001129.1_pt1 | contig 15645 bp, 15 predicted proteins | sample 1672191 | NCBI WGS metagenome assembly OLNJ01 (sample SAMEA3136657, study PRJEB25190) | human gut metagenome | biome: human gut; feature: human-associated habitat; material: faeces | place: Austria | collected 2013 | reverse complement strand
TTGGTATATTTGCATTTAGTGCATTATTCAATGCATTTAACTGTAGAGAATTTAATTTCGACAGTATAATACCTAATTTAACTAAAAATAAATTAGCTTTACAAATAATAGGAATAACAGCAGTTGCACAAATATTCTTTACACAAATATTTAGGGATTTCTTTAATGCAGTTCCACTAAGTGTTATGGAATGGATAAAAATAATAGCTTTATCATTTACAGTTATAATAGTAGATGAAGTAGTTAAATTTGTATTTAGATTATTTAAAAAAGAAAATAAAAATGATGAAAATATGCCAAAAGTAGAGGCATAACAAGTTTTAGCTACTTTGTTTTTACTTAAAATGAAGTAGCTAAAATAATAAATGGCAGATTATAAGGAGGATAATATGGAGTTAGGTAATAAATCAAATATATTTGGTAAAATATTCTCCAGCCAATCAGATAGGGGTAATTACACATCGGCTAATGGTTATCAAAATTACTTTATATCTTATATAGGTGTTAATGATGAAGATATTTATAATTCAGAAATCTATAACTTAAATAGAGAGATAAACAATAGAAAAAATATTTGTCTTTTTAAGCAAAATATATTAAATCCAGATGATTTTGATATAATATCTTATTTAAAAAACAAGGTATCTAAATATAACGGCAGTATTTTTGATTTAGATATAGACTTAGTCAAATATGAAGATATAAATAATAGAATAAAAAGAGGATTTGATATACTATTAAGACAAGAAGAAAAAAGCTTCAATAATGATAGAGTTAAGTTTAACTTTATAATAAAAGTAATGAGCTGGATAAGAATTTATATAAATCCTTTAGTTATAGATTATAAAGATGCTCCAAAAGTTGTAGTTTATGGAGATATTAAAAAACACGAGCTTTATTTTTTACTTATACTTTATTTTGCTGGATTTGATATACTTTATATAAATCCAAATGGACTTAGTGAAATTGCCAATATAGATGCTAAGAAATTTAATATAGAAATAAATCAAAATAAAATAATAGATGAAACTATCTCATTCGATGAAAGAGTTGAACGTGGCGAAATAGTTGAAAGATCATCTATAAAAAAAGCTTATACAGTAGGAGCACAAGCATCTAGAAAAATAAGTGATGAATTATTAAATGATTCAGGATTTATAAAACCATGGCAACTTCAAAATAGAAATATAAAGACTCTACTTTTAAGTTCTACAGTTGATGAAGTGGATATATATTGGAAGGAACCTCTAAAATTAAGACCTGGATTTAATTTTGATAATGAAATAGTAACTCTACCTGTATTTTTTACGAAAATAGACGGAGTTTACAGAGATTTAGATGAGTATTATTGTCTATTAGATAAATTGCAAATAAAAGATTTTTCATACTTTATAGATTATGATGAAAATATAAGACCATTATCAAGACCTTTTACAAGAGAGGGATACAATTTATCTTTTTATATTTCAAATACATTTAAGATAAATCAAAAGGCAATCATAAAAGATGGTGGATTTTCTATTTCAAATTTAAGTTTAAAATGGCAAGAAACTATATTATCAAAGGTAGAAGAAACTATTTTAAGCGATATGTTTATTGAAGGTCTTTCTAAAGATGATATAGTAAGAGGGCTTTACACTGTTTTAAATATGAATGAAAAACTTATATATATGATAAATAGTTTTGATTATGCGAATGTAAATCCAAAATTAATAATATATATAGAACAGATGAAGATGTTTACAAAAGAGATTGTATTTTTATTACTAGTTTTAAGTAAGGTTGGTTTTGATATAGTTATTTTCACTCCAGGAGGAGTAAACTGCGTTGAAAATATTATAAATAGTCAAATTGTGGATATACACAGATTAGATGTAATAAATTACAATTTAAAATATAAATCTAATAATTATAATACGAATACATCTTTGAATAGAAATGGTGGTTCGTGGATTGAAAGAATATTTGGGAAATGGAGTGATTAATTATGGGTATAGATATTAGTAAATTTTCAAATAACAATGATACAGCTACAAATAATAATGATCAAGCAGTAAATGTACCAGAAGTACAACAAGATAATTTTGATATAGTAGAGTATACTGATAATAAAAAAAATGAGCTTAGACAATCAAAAGAGGTAGAACAACTTACTTCATTAATAGAAGTAGATAATCCAAATACAATACTTCAATTTGGTAAGGGAGCTTCTGAAGGGATTTCAAGAGTTTCAGATAGTTTACTTTCAAATATAAAAATGAATCAAAATGAAAAAAATTCAGAAATGCTAGTTAGACTTACTAAAATAATGGATAAGTTCGATTTAGATGATTTTGCTCAAACTAAAGAACCTGGATTTTTCCAAAAACTATTTAAAAAGGCAAATAGCGCATTAGAAGTTATGTTCCAAAAATACGAAACTTTAGGTGGTGAAGTTGAAAAAATTCAAATAGAACTTCAGACTTATGAAAAAGAGATACAAGATTCTAATAAACAATTAGGTGCTATGTTAAACGAAAACTTTAACTATTATAATGAACTTGAAAAATACATAGTAGCTGGTGAAATGGCTATAGAAGAATTAGATAACGATTTACTTCCACAATTTAAAGCAAAAGCTGAAAGTGGAGATCAAATGGACATGGCAAACTATCAAGAGCTACTTAATATAAAAGATATGTTAGTTCAAAGAGTTTATGATCTTAGAGTTTCTGAAAATATATCTTTACAAACTATACCAATGCTTAGAAGTATGCAACACAACAATTACGGTTTAATTAGAAAGATAAACAGTGCATTTATAGTAACACTTCCAGTATTTAAACAATGCTTATCACAAGCAATACTTATTAAAAAACAAGAGCTTCAGACAAAATCGCTACAAGCGCTTGATGATAAGACTAATGAGTTACTTCTTAGAAATGCACAAAATGTATCACAAGCTAGTACTCAAATAGCAAAAATGGCAAATTCAAGTTCTATACAAATAGAAACTTTAGAAAAAATGCATAATACAATAAAAACTGGAATAGAAGAAACTATGAGAATAGAACAAGCAAATAGAGATGAAATAGCTAATAATACAAGAAGGTTAGAAGAATTAAATACATCTGTTATAAATACGTATAAAAGAAAATAAATTATTGTAATATTTAGAGAAGGGAAAGTCACAGACTTTCCTTTTTTGATGTATAAATTATGTAGTATCTAAAATTTAAATTAATAATGTCTTATATAATAAAATTATTATTGTTGTAAATTGAAAATAGAATTATAATTATAATCATTAAGGGAAAAATTAGGAGGAAAATGTGAAGTATTTTAATTATATAGAAAAAGAGAAATTAGAGCATATATTTTATAAAAAGCCTCAAGAGTTTGATAAAAATAGCAATAAAGATATATTGAAGTATGCTTTGGGAGCTTTTTTATATGTTCCAGCAAATAAATACAATCAAATTTATAAAAGTGTGGTAAATCAAGAAAAAGAGGCAAAACCACTTGCAATTTGCTTAGAAGATGCAATAGGAGAGTTTGGGGAAAAAGAAGCTATAGAAAGTTTAGAACTTGTTTTGGATGATTTATCAAAACAAGTTTTTTGTAAATTAGACAAGTTACCACTTATATTTATAAGAGTAAAAAATATAGATCAACTTAAAAAAATAAAAAATATACTTATAAAAAATAAAGAATTTATAACTGGAATAATAATCCCAAAGGCAAATGGAGTTTTATTAAAGGCATTTGTGGGAATACTAAATAGTTTTGGACTAGATAATTTGTACATTATACCTATAATAGAATCAAGTTATTTTATATATAAAGAAATAAAAGAAGAGTATTTTAGAGAGATGTATAGCAGCATATTAAATCATAAAGAGCGCGTTTTGGGAATAAGGATAGGACTTACTGATGTATTGGGAATGTATGGTATTAGACGTAAGAGAGAGTTTTGTATATATGATAACTTAATAGCAACTTCATTTATTGAAGATGTAATAAATTATCTAAATCGAGATGAATTAGATATACCTATAAGTGCTGGTGTAAGCGAGTTATTCAATATGGATGATGAAAAAATAAGGGAGCTTTATATAAAAGAGATAAAACTAGATAGATATCATGGATTTGTCGGCAAAACAGTTATACATCCAAAACAAATAGAAATAGTACAAGCATTATCTACTATTAGTTATGAAGATTATATAGATGCAAAAGATATAATAGAAAATTATTATTCAGAAATTGGAGTTAAAAAAAGTTCGAATGGGGACAAGATGAATGAATACAAACCGCATTATAAATGGGCTAAAAAAATTATGAAACTAGCTTATATATACGGTGTTTTAAACGAGGGGGTAGATTATAATGAGCTTATTGAAGTTTAAAGATAAAGACATTCAAAATATATCAGAGGAAGAATTGGTTCAAAGGGAAAATATAAATTCTAAAAATAATCTGCCTTTTAAATATAGCATAAATATAAAAGAAAACATATTAAATTTAGATATATATAATTATCTAGATTTAGCTATTAGAAATAATAAAAAAAGAAGATTTTTATTTGTATCGAAAGTTTTAGGCAAACACTTACCATGCAGGGCATGTGATATGGACAATCTAGGTAAAGATATAGTAAAAGTATATGAAAAAAAGCAAGACTACTTAAACTCTGGGGTTGTAATATCATTTGCTGAGACAGGAACAGCCTTAGGTCATAGTGTTTTTAATTATATAAATGCAGATTATGAATTTATACATACGACTAGAGAAAAGGTTGAAAATAAAGAATCACTACATTTTTTAGAAGAACATTCACATGCTACAAATCACAATCTTTATTACGAGGATTTAAAATATCTAAAAGATAAAGAAGAGATAATATTAGTCGACGATGAGATAACGACAGGAAATACTTGTATCAATTTAATAAAAAAGATAAATGAATTATTTCCTAAGAAAAGATATACAATATGCTCTATATTAAACTGGATGAACGACGAAGCTTTTGATAGATTTAAAAAATTAGAACAAGAAGTAAATTGTAAAATAAACTTTGTATATCTTTTCTCTGGCGATTTTGAATTTAAATGTGATGAAGAAAAAGTAGAAAATATAATAAAATGCAGTGAAAATAAAGATAATATTAGATTTAAAAATAAAGATTTAAAAGTATCTTATACTTATATAGATATGAAAAAATACGAACATAATAAAAAATACCTAAAATATACAGGACGATTTGGAATAAATAAAGAAGATCAAAAGAACTTATTAGATACAGTAAAAAAAGAAAGTCTTAAATTTAGTATTGATTATGATGAGAAGATTTTATTCTTGGGTACTGAGGAATTTATGTACATACCTATGCTTTTTGCAAAATAATTTGAAGATAAGGATATATACTACCACTCAACAACACGCAGTCCAATAGTAGAGTTTGATAAAGAGGGCTATCCAATAAAGAGCAAATTTACACATAATAGTCTTTATAATAAAGATATATTTAATTATATATACAATATTGATAAATACGATTATGATAAATGCTTTTTATTTTGCGAATTAGATAAAGAAAAGAAAGAATTTAAAGAAATCATAAATGTATTTTCGAATACTTCTATAAAAGAGCTAAATATAGTTATGTTTAAATAAAATCATATACTAGATGATTTGTTTATACAAAAATAAAGTAGGGATATTAAAAATAATTCAAAGGGAGAATAATATGAAGGAATTTTCAACATATAAAAAAGACGATGTGATTTTTTTATTAAAAGATATATCGGATATGATAGTAGAAGAAGATAATATGACTAGGGAAAAAAAGATACAAAGTGGCACACATTACTCAGAGATGATACCCATAGAATATCAGGTAAGCGATGAATACTTAAATTTATATAGAACAAAATTAAAAGAAAACAAAGAAAAACTTGCATTTGCAATTGGTGTAATGAGTGAGAAAATTTTAAAAAGACATGATAAAAATGTAGTGTTAGTTTCGCTGGCTAGAGCTGGTACTCCGATTGGTATATTAGCTAAACGATATATAAAACAAAGATATAATTTAGACTTGCTACATTATACAATTTCTATAATAAGAGACAGAGGTATAGATATAAATGCAATTAAATATATAATAAATAAACATAAAGATAGCTCGAAAATACAATTTATAGATGGATGGACGGGAAAAGGCACAATAGCAAATGAACTTAAAAAAGCATGTGATGAACTGGAGGGGATTTTTAATATGAAATTTGATTCATCACTTGCAGTTTTAGCAGATCCTTGTGGTTATTCAAATGTATATGGGATTAGAGAGGATTTTTTGATTCCAAGTGCTTGCTTAAATTCGATAGTAAGCGGCCTTGTAAGCCGAACAGTTTTGAGAGATGACTTAATAGGAAAAGACGATTTTCATGGGGCAAAATTTTATAAAGAGTTAAAATATGTCGATGAATCAAACAACTACTTAGATACTATTTCAGCTTGTTTTAAAAATGAATACCAAAATATAGATGAGACTATGAAAGATTGGACTGAAGATATAATAACTAAAGTCGGTAATTGTGATGTCAAAAATATAAAACAAAAATACGATATAGAAGATGTAAATTTTATAAAACCAGGAGTTGGGGAAACTACAAGAGTTCTTTTACGAAGAATACCATATAAAATACTTGTAGATGATTTAAACAATCAAAAACTAAAGCATATACTTATTCTAGCTAAAGAAAAAAATGTAGAAGTAGAAGAATTCGATTTTAAGGCGTATAGTTGCTGTGGAATAATCAAAAATATGAAGGATGTTTAAAATGGTAGTATTTTCAGATTTAGATAGAAGCATAATATATTCAAAAAGATTTTTGGGAAAAGATAAAAGCGAGTTAGAAATTGAAATATATAAAAATGAAAATATATCTTATATATCTAAAAAAACAGTAAAATTGATTAAACAACTCCAAAAAAATATAGAATTTATACCGACTACTACAAGAAATATAGAACAATTTAAGAGAATAGAATTTTCAAAATACGATATAGACTTTAAATATGCAATAACTTCAAATGGCGGAAATATCTTAGTTAATGGCAAAATAGACAGTGAATATAAAGATTATATAAATCAAAAATTAAAAAATAGCATACATATTGATGAAATAATGAAACTATTAGAAGAATATAAAAATATAAAGGGAATAAAAAAAATAAGGAAGGCAGATAATATCTTTGCATATATAGTAGTAGATAATAAAATTTTTGATTTGAAATATATAGAGCTATTTATAAACAAAATAAAAGACTTAAATTGGGAAACGTATATAAATGGAACAAAAATATATTTTTTACCACAAGAACTAAAAAAATCTACGGCTATAAAATATATATGTGATAAGTTTGGTTATAAAAATACATTTGGTATTGGCGATTCAATTATGGACAAAGATATGCTTGACTTTTGTAGAAGTTCTTATTTGCTTAGACATGGAGATTTAATAAATTCACTAAGTAAAGAAAATAAATATATTATAAGCCGAGAATGTGGATTTAGGGGAAGTGAAGAAGTATTAAAATATATTATATCTTATAAGTAAAATATAATAGAAAATAATTTTAGAGGTTATCACGATATTTGTGACAACCTCTTTTAATATAAGGAAATATAATTTAGTTTTAAATCAATATAGGTTTATCGATATTAAATTTGCTTTTTTGAAAAGTTAATTTATTAAAATTGTTTAAAAAGTATTTATATATATCGCTAGATAATGGTTCAAAGTCGAAAGATAATTTGCAAACTTCGATTTCGTTTCCAGTTTTTCTAAAATATTCACAAATCCATTTTGGTTCTTCAAAATATATATTCATATTCGCAGTCACATTGTTCATATCAAAACCTCCTAGACTAAATAATAAAGATTTAGTGTAATTCTTAATTAATAAGTATTCTGATAACTTACAAAGTATTCCAAAAATAATAAATATATATAGAAAAAACTTGTACCAATCTAAAATTGATACAAGTTTTGTTGATTTTGAAAAAGTAAAACAATTTATAATTATAATTTTATCTTAACATTTTGTCTTCCCTGTCTAATATAACATCGACATCTACTTTTTCGTCGATTGCCTTTTTAATTGCTTCTTCTATAGTTTTACCAAGAGGCATTAAGTTTGTAGTATGATAAGATACTTTGTCTAGTGTTCCAAAACAAAATCTATATCCAGTTGAAAAACCAAATAATGTATAGTGACCATCATATTGTTCTTTTGCAATGTAGTCGGCAACTACTAAAGCTTGAGCAAGATCCATATTATCCATATTTTTGATAAATGTAAGATTATCAGTAGGTAATACTACTTTAACTGGATTATCATCTAATTTTACCAATGCTTCATGAGAACTTATTTCTTTTAAATATACCCCTAAAGTATTTGAACTTCCATTATCATATAAAACTCTATCGCCGAATTGCATATTTATTCCCCCTTCAAAAACGTTTCTTAAAGTATATAAGTAACTTATATTTTAATTATAGTCTAATTAATTTAGATTTTCAATAAAATAGTAGGTGAAATATATGTTAAAAAACATCAAAAAAAATTAGAAAAAAGATGAAATGTAATGGAAAAATAAATTTTATTGAAAAACGTAGTTGTTTTTAATTGACATTGATTATCATAATATGTTACTCTTATATTACAAAAAAAGAAAGTGAGGAGTAACATGATATTTAAAAACAAAAAATTCAAGACTGCTATGGCAACATTAGCTATTTTAACGATATTTGGGGGAACAGTAAGCAGTGCATATGCGGCAGAATTAACAAACAGCCAAAGTATATCTGTAAACGAAAGTGTTCAAAGAGTAGAATTAAAAACAACTTTAAAACATGATACAGAAGACAAAGATTCATCTGCGAACTCATACCTAAAAGAAAGTTATTTAAAAATAGAAAATGGGAAAAGATATATGGTTTTAGTTTTAAGTTCAGGTAAGATGATGAAATCAGTAATTCCGAGTATAAATGGAGAAAGTGTAGAATATACTAATGACTTAGATGGAGACATTAGAACAATATCTTTCGAAATAAAATCTTTACAAGATGATATAAGAATTAACTTCCAAATAAATCCTTTTGGAAATTTTGTGGTTAATGCAAACTGTAGAGTTAAATCTGAAATAGTAACTGGTTCAACTGATAAAGAAGACAAAGAAGACAAAGATGATACAGTAACTGGACCAACACAAAAACCAGAGACTCCAGATAATAGTGACAAAGAAGATAAAGAAGACAAAGAAGATAAAGATGACAATACTTCTGACAAGGAAGATAAAGAAGACAAAGAAGATAAAGATGATACAGTAACTGGACCAACACAAAAACCGGAAACTCCAGATAATGACAACAAAGAAGATAATAAAGAAGAAGACAAAGAAGACTCTTCAAACTCTACATATAAAAATGGATACTACCAAGTAAAAAATATAGTAATATTAGATAACGAAGTAGGATACTCAATGGTTAGAGGTCTTTTAAATGAAACAAGTAACTTAGAAATAAGAGATGGAAAATACTACTTAACATTTGAAATGGGTCAAAGTAGTTTAATGAAAGACATAGTTATAAAAGCTAACTCTAAAGAGTTAAAATATACTAAGAAAAATGTAGGTAATGATACTATAAGAATAACAGTTGAAATACCAAGTTTATCTTCAAAACTTAATATAAGTACATATGTAACTATGATGGGTAAAAATGTTGATTTCGATTTAAAATTAAATCAATCTACATTAAAATTTGTCAGCTCTAATGAGGAAGGTCAATTACCAGGAAATAACAACAATGCCGGAAATAACAATGGATCAAATGATTCAAACAATGATTCTAACACTGGAAATGATAACAATGCTGGTGGCAATATAACTGAAACTGTAAAAGGTAAACTTTACACTATAAAAAATGAAGTTATTCATGAAAATCAAACTGGTAAAGAAATGGCTAGAAAATATTTAAATTCAACTTCAAAAATAGAAGAAATAAACGGAGAGCTTTATTTAACTCTTACATTTACAGGTACAGATTTAATGAACAATCATAAATTCTATGTAAATGGAAAATCTGTTAGTTATACTTCATCAACTTCAGGAAATAGCAAAAGCTACAGATTCAAAATAAACTCATTAAACGACGATATAAAAGTAAGTGCTTTTATAGTTCCAATGAGTAGAAATGTTGAGTTCGGAGTTAAATTATTAAAAGATACTTATACATTTGTAAAAGATTTCGATGCATCAAATGATTCAAATAATGCTGGAAATGATTCAGATAACGGAAATGGTGGAAGCAACTTTGATGATATGATGAACGGCGGAGGAAACTTCGAAGGCTTTGAAGATGAAAAATTACCACAAACAGGTAGCGTAATAAATGCAGAAAGCATGTTAATGGGCGGAAGTTTAATAACAGCATTAGGTGCATTTGTAGGTAGAAGAAAAAGAAAGTAGGACATAAAATGAAGAAATTAAAGCATTTATTTACTATATTACTAACTATATTTTGTATAACTAACGTAAGTTATGCAGCAAGTTTAGATTATGGACTATACAACGTTAAAAATGATGTATACCATGAACAAGAAATCGGGATGAATATGGCTAGAACATATTTAAATCAAACTATGAGAGTTGATGCAAAAACTAATGGGACTTACTACTATACTGTAGAATTTAGTGGTACTGAATATATGAATAAACACAGAATATTAGTAAATGGTAGTCAGGTTAGTACTACTAAAAAATCAAATAGTTCTAATGGAACTATAAAATTAACTTTTAAAGTTAAATCTTTAAGCTCAAAAATAAAAGCTAGAATTTATGTTGATGCTATGGGAAGAGATGTTGAATTCCAAATAATACCTGATTTTAGCACTGCAAAATGTGTACAAAAATACAGTAAAAAAGAAACTACTAAAACAGACAAAACTGATAAAACAAACAAAAGTGATAAAAAAGAAGAATCTAAAAAAGAATCAACAAAATTTGATTCAGATAAAACTAAAGAAACTGAAAAAGTAGATACAGCTAAAGACTCTAAAAAAGATTCAGATAAAGAAAACGAAGAAAAGACTGAATCTAAAACAGAAGAAAAAGCAGAAGAGTCAAAAGAAGATACTAAAGAAGAAAAAGAAGATAAAACAGAAGAAAAAACTGAGACTGAAAAAGTAAGTGCAGAAAATACTGATGAAAAAAAATCTTCAAAAATGCCATTAATAATAGGTGGTGTTGCAGTTTTAGCAGTAGTTGGTGCGGTAGTAGTGTTTACTAAAAAGAGAAAATAGATGCGAAAAAAGATAAGTACAATTTTGATTCTTGTGGGGATACTTATGATAGTAATCCCCCAAGGATTAAAATACTATTCAAGACAGGTAGAAAATAAAAGCATGCAAAAGTTTAAAAGTGAGCTTCAAGACAAAAGTGAAAGTCAAGATGAGGTAGAAGATAATTATAAACCGGGAGATGAAATCGCGATAATGAGAGTAAAATCTGTAGGTTTAGAAACGGTGATTGTAGAGGGCACAGACACCAAGTATTTGAAATATTATGCATGTCACTTTGAAGGAACTGCTATGCCAGGGGAAAATGGCAATTTTTCTGTAGCTGGACATAGTAGCTATTTGTATAACCAAGTATTTAACGAACTACATAAAGTAAAAATAAACGACAAAATAGAAATTGAAAACACAAAGGGCATATTTAAATATAATATAACAGAAATATTTGATACAGAGGCTGAAAATACTTTTGTTTTAGATCAGGATACAAGTAAAAAAGAGATAACTTTAGTTACATGTACTGATGGAGGAAAAAAACGACTTATTATAAAAGGAGAAATTGAAGAATAAATATTTCTTCATTATATTTCTCTTAAATTTTGAATCTTATTCAAAATATAAATTTGAAAATAATGACAATTAATATAAATAAATATTTATAAGACAGGAAAGAGGAACAAAATTGAAAAAGATTTTATGTTTAATATCGATTTTGATGGTTACTTTTTCAGTAATTGGATGCTCATCTAGCGAGGTAGATAGTTCTAAAGAACAAGCTACATCAAAAGATGAAAAACAAGTAGTAGTAGCTACATCAGTTGCAATTACTGAAATATTAGATAGGTTAGGTGTAGAAGTTAGTGGTGTACCACAAACTAGCTATAAACTTCCAGAAAGTGCAAAAGGTGCTACGGAAGTTGGAAGTCCAATGAATCCAGATATGGAAATAATAAAATCACTAAATCCAACAGACGTAATATGTGTTGATACTTTAGGAAGTGATTTTGAAAAACAATTTGAAGAAAACAATATAAATGCTGATTTTTATAATCTAAGCAATGTAGACGGATTAAAAGAAACAATAGCTGCTTTAGGAGAAAAATTCAATAAACAAGATAAAGCAAATGAAATATTAGATGAAATAAAAGAAGTAGAAAATAAAGTTAATTCTAATAAAAAATCTGATGATAAGATCTTAGTATTATTTGGAGCACCAGGAAGTGTAATGGTAGCTACGGACAAAAGTTATATAGGAAACTTAGTCGAGTTAGCTGGAGGAAATAATATATTCTCAAATGCAACTAGCTCATTTACTCAAATAAACTTAGAAGAAATAATAAAGTTAAATCCAGATAAAATATTAGTTATGACTCATGCCGTTCCAGAGGCTGCAAAAAAATCTGTAGAAGAAGAATTAAGTAAAGACCTTTGGAAAAATGTAAATGCAGTTAAAAATAACGATATAACTTATTTAGAAAATGGTTATTTCGGAATGAGTGCAAACTTACAAATAGTTGAGGCAGTAGAAAAATTAGGAGATATATTATATGAGTAAAATAAAAACACCGACGTTAAGTAGTTCTAAAAAAATATGTATGATACTTACTACAGTTTTTGTTTTATGTTTTACGATATTAATCTCTTTAAGAATAGGTAGTATAGATATTTCTTTCAAAGAATTAATTGATGGTATGTTTTTAAGTAAACAAAGCAATAATTTCTTAATAATAAGAGATCTTAGAATGCCTAGAGTCTTATCTGCTGTATTAATAGGTGGTAACCTTGCAGTAGCAGGTGCACTTTTACAAACTACAATGAAAAATCCACTAGCTGACCCTGGTATAATCGGGATTTCATCAGGAGCAAGCTTAGGGGCTATAGCTGTAATGGTTATATTTACAGATCTTATAAAATATAAAATCATAATAGCTTTTATAGGTGGTATAATAGCTGCATGCCTTGTTTACTTAATTGGAGAAGATAAAGGATTTTCACCAGTTAGAATAATACTTGCAGGTGTATGTGTAAACTCAATATTAAATGCATTATCTTCAATGGTGACGGTATTTAATAGTGCAGGAGTTTCAAGTATACAGACTTGGCTTTTAGGAAGTTTAGTAAATGTAACATGGAATGATTTCAAAATACTAGCTTTATATACAATAGTAGGAATAGCACTATGTTTACTAGTTATAAAAAGCTGTGACCTTATGGGTCTTGGTGACAAAACAGCTCAAAGTTTAGGTCTAAACGTAAACAGAGTTAGAGTTATGATAACTTTTGTTGCAGTATTTTTAACTAGTATATCTACAGGAGTAGGTGGGGTTATATCATTTGTCGGACTTGTAATACCACATATATGTAGATTCTTAATAGGCTCTAGCCATAAATTCCTAATACCATTTAGTTATTTTATGGGAGGATTTTTACTACTTGTTGCAGATACAGTATCAAGAAATATATTTAGACCTTATGAAATACCAGTAGGACTTACAATGTGTTTAGTAGGCGGTCCATTCTTTATATACATACTTAGAAGGAGCAAAAGATAATGATTAAGTTAGAAAATATAAGTTTTTCTTATAACAAGAAAAAAGAATTTATACAGGATTTATCATTAGAATTTAAAAGTGGGGAAATCACTACTATCCTTGGACCAAATGGAAGTGGAAAAAGTACACTTTTACATATGATGTCTACTTATTTAAAACCTAAAAGCGGAAAAATCTATTTAGGAGATAAAGATTTAGGTAAATTAAAACAAAAAGAAATAGCAAAATATATATCATGTGTGTATCAAGAAAATGAAGCACCAGATGATATAACTGTAAGGGATTTAGTATCATTTGGTAGAAATATATATTCAAATGTCAAAAAAGAAGACAAAGAAGAAAATAAGAGAATGATAGATTTTGCATTAAAAGCTACAGGAATAGAAGAAATTCAAGATAAAAAAGTTGTAAATTTATCAGGTGGGCAAAAACAAAGAGCATTTATAGCAATGTCACTTGCACAAAATACAGAAGTTCTACTTCTTGATGAACCGACAACTTATCTAGATATATATCATCAAATAGAGATACTTGAAGTTGTAAAATCTTTAAATGAAAAATACAATATCACAATAGTTATGGTTTTACATGATTTAAACCAAGCTATAAACTACAGTCATAATATTGTTATAATGAAAAACGGAAATTTAATAAAACAAGGAAAAGCGACTGAAGTTTTAAATGAGCAAACTATAAAAGATGTTTATAATGTGTCTGGATATATACATAAAGAAGATAATGAGGAAATCTATTTTATACCTAAGAAAATATGTTAATCATAATAATTAGATAGAAATTAGACAATAAAAACATATTTATGTTTCTAATAATATAGATGAAATTAAAGCAAGAATGCTCGTTTTAGGCATTCTTGTTTTATTAAACGACTAATTACCAAAATATTACACAAGGAGGGTGTTTTAATGATAAAAAAAATAGGACTTATAGCTTTAGGGACATTATCATTAATAGTGGGTATAATCGGTATATTCTTACCAATACTTCCAACAACGCCACTGTTACTTTTAACTTCATACTGCTATATAAAAAGTAGTGAGAGGTTAAGTAAGAAATTTATGAATACAAAAATATACGATAAATATGTTAGAAACTTCCACGAACAAGGTGGAATGACCTTAAAAGGTAAATTAATGCTTACTATACCAGTATCATTACTTTTACTATTCATGTTTATAATAATTGAAAGTCCAATAATGAGATGTGTAATAGTTATTATGTGGGTTACAAAAGTTATATTCTTTACAAAAATGAAGACAATCAAAATAGAAGAGGTGTAAAATGTTTAAAAAGAGATTATTAGAGCTATGCAATAGTTCTAAAAAATGGATTGCAATGACAGTTTTAATGAACTGGATTTCAATAATATGCAATATACTAGTTATCCTATTTATAGGAAACACAATAGATAAATTAATAAATTCAAACTTAGAAATAAACTACTTAAGAGATGGACTTTATATAGGATCTCTTTTAGTAATAAGATTTTTAGCAAACTACTATTCAACAAGATTCTCACTTAATTCATCAAGTGAAGTTAAAAAAGTTTTAAGAGAGAAAATATATGAAAAATTATTAGATATAGGTGTAAATTACAACAAATTTATATCTACATCATCAGTAGTTCAAATAGGTGTTGATGGTGTTGAAGCATTAGAAATTTATTTTGGTAGATTCTTACCACAATTATTCTACAGTGCATTAGCTCCACTTACATTATTTGTAGTAGTAT
>OLNJ01001128.1_pt1 | contig 15648 bp, 34 predicted proteins | sample 1672191 | NCBI WGS metagenome assembly OLNJ01 (sample SAMEA3136657, study PRJEB25190) | human gut metagenome | biome: human gut; feature: human-associated habitat; material: faeces | place: Austria | collected 2013 | reverse complement strand
CACGTTCGGCGCGCCCGACGCATGCTTCGCGTACGCAGCGCCCCTCGGCTCAAACACACGAAAAGTCGACCAGGCCCTCGAACCGTCTTTCGGGCTCGGACTTCATGCACTACGCCAACGACAACGCGGTGGTCAAGGCGATCTACGACTTTACCCATGGACCCCAGCGCGGGCTGTTTATTGGCATTGTCGTCGTTCTGGTACTCGTGAGCCTGTACTTTCCCGTGCGCGACCTCTACGTCGGCAAACGCTCGAACGATATTTTGGCCAAGCAAGTAGAGATCCGCCAGCAGTACAACGACGAGCTGCAGAAAAGCGTCGACAAACTGCTCTCGGAGGAGGGCATTAAAGACGCGGCGACCGAGGACCTGGGCCTGGTGATGCCCGGCGAGACCAAGATTGACGTGCTAGGCCTGGACGACGATTCGGACGCGTCGTCGAGCAAAAAGTCTTCGAACGCCAAGAAGGCCAGCGAAGTCGTCAAAGAGATCGAAGAGGTCGGCAAGGACGCGCCGTGGTACATCCAGGCGCTCGACATACTGTTTGGGTTTAACGGTGTCGAGGGCCAGACGGTCGTGTCCAACGGCAAATAGCGCCCGGAGGGGAGCCCGCAATGACAAATTGCAAACGCTATAAGGTGGCGGCGATCGACCTGGGAACGGTGTCGTCGCGACTGGTGTTGGCCCAGGTCGAGGGCGGGGCGATCGTGGAATCGTCCAAGCATACCGAGATTACCGACTTGGGCGAGGGCGTGGATGCGACGGGGCGCTTTTGCGAGGCGGCCGTTGAGCGCGTGCTCGCTGCGTGCCGAATGTTTGTGGACGAGGCCCGTGCCTTTGGGGCCGCGTGCATCTGCACCACGTGCACGAGTGCCGCGCGTGATGCGTCCAATGCCGCGCTACTGCTGGACGGCCTGCGCGAGCTGGGGCTCGAGCCGCAGGTGATTCCGGGCGAGGTCGAGGCGCGCCTGACGTTTTTTGGCGTGGCACACGACTTTGCGGGCGAGCGCATCATCGTTGCCGATTCGGGCGGCGGATCCACGGAGCTCGCGACGGGCGTCTATGCACCGGAGCGCGGCATCTTCGCTCTGGAGGGAACGCGCTCGCTGGATATCGGTTGCCGCCGCGTGACCGAGCGGTTTTTCTCGGCGCTGCCGCCGTCAACGGACGAGCTTGCGGCTGCTGCCGGCTGGGCAAACGAGCAGTTTGCGGGCTATTTTGAGAGCCTGCCTGCCGACTTTGAGCGCGCCGAGCGCCTGGTGGCGGTGGGTGGTACCGTCACTACGCTCGTGGCACTCGTCCACGAACTGGAGCCGTATGATTCGAGCTTTGTGCACCTGCGCGAGCTTTCGCTGGAGCAGGTTTCGGCCGCTATCGAGCGCATGTCCGCGCTGGATGTTGCGGGCATCGCCGCGTTACCGGGCGTGCAACCCAAGCGCGCGGGCGTGATCTTGGCAGGTGCCGTGGTGATTCGCGAGCTTATGCGAGCCGGCGGCTACGGCACGCTCACCGTAAGCGAGAACAGCCTGCTTGCCGGCATGGCCGCCACCATCAACGAGGTTCTCGACGGCGCGACCCCCACCATCGCCTGGACCCCAGAGCTCAGCTCCCTCTAAATAAGTTGCGGTGAAATAGTTCTTAAATGGGCCGGTAAACGGCCGAAAGGGGGTGCGGACAGAAAGTTGGACCGTGAAGCGGTCCGGACTGGAGGTTCGCATGTACAGCAGGGAGAAGGTCGAGCTCTTCCTCCTGGCGACGGAGGACGGCATGGGGCCGACCGCCGCCGCGAAGTTCGCGGGGGTCTCGGTGGGCGCGGCCAAGAAGTGGGCGACGGGGCACCTCCCGCACAGCTACACCGGGGCGCGCTGTAGAATCGGTGCGAGGAAACCGCGCCGGAAGGAGGCCAGCTTGGGCCCCGACAAGTCAATCTACGCCCCGCCCGCGACCGGCCCGCTCGCCGGGCTCAACGAGGACCAGATAGAGAACCTGCTGCTCAGGGCGGTGTTGGCCGACCTAAAAGCGGAAGGGTGGGACCCGGCTTCGATCTCGAACAGGAGCAAGTGCGAGCTCGGCGAGAGATTGAGGCGGGCGACCGCCCTGCCCCTCCGCTCGATCACAGGTTTCTTGAGGATATCGAAGAGCTCCTATGAGTACTGGAGGCCCCGCGTCGCCGCACCGCGCGACCGCGACGCCGACATACGCGACCGCGTGGTGCGCATCTTCCGCGAGGGCTCGGGGTGCTGGGGGTACCGCACCGTCTGGGCGCGCCTGCGCCGCGAGGGGGTCCGCGCCAGTGAGAAGCGCGTGGCCCGCGTGATGCGCGAGGAGGGCCTCGAGGTCGTCTACAACAAGAGGCGCGCCCGGGGCTACAGCTCCTACGCCGGCGAGGTCTCCAAGGCACCGGAAAACCTCGTGAACAGGAATTTCCACGCCGACGAGCCCAACCGGCTGTGGCTCACCGACATCACCGAGTTCAGGCTCCCGGGCGGCGAGAAGGTCTACCTGAGCCCGATAGTCGACTGCTTCGACGGGATGCCCGTCGCCTGGTCGATCGGGCTGCACCCCGACAAGCGCCTCGCGAACTCGAGCCTGCTCAAGGCCTGCGCGGCCAGGCCGGCGGGCGCCCGCACGACGATCCACTCGGACCGCGGCGGCCACTACCGCTGGCCGGAGTGGATCGGGATCTGCGAGGAGAACGGGCTGGTCAGGAGCATGTCCGCGAAGGGTTGCAGCCCGGACAACTCGGCCTGCGAGGGCTTCTTCGGCCGCCTCAAGAACGAGTTCTTCCACTACAGGGACTGGGAGGGCGTGACGGCCGGGGAGTTCATGGGCAGGCTCGAGGCCTACCTCGTATACTATCGTGAGGAGCGGATCAAGAAGACCCTCGGGTGGCTCAGCCCGATGGAGTACCGCAGGAAGCTTGGATACGCCTAGGCGCGGTCCAAGAAATCGTCCGCACCCCCTCGAGACACAAAAAAGCCCGAACCATGCGGCCCGGGCCTTATAAAAGCTAGAGAATATCTCTCAGGCGGTTGGCTTAGCCAAAGTAGCGCTTCGGCTGAATAGCCATTCTACCAGCTAAAACGTTATCTAATATCCCAAAATATCCTAACTGGCCCCGATGTGCGCACGGTACGGGACGGCGAAGGAGTGCATTAAATCGTCCAACGAGGGGCGGATGTAGTGCTTGCCGCTGACGCCGGGGAGCACGTGGCCCATCAGCTGCTCAAGCGTGTCGGCGGGCACCTCCCACTCGTACTCGGCGAACGTGCGCCAGGACGAGCGCAGGTTCGACAGCGGTATCGCCGAGTCGCCCACGGCCTCCCTGAACCGGTACATGTAGGAGTTCTTGTTGAGGGGCAGGCCGTCCCCGCGATCGGCCAGCCAGACGGTGCCCAGCTCGCGGCGCTCGGCGATTATCTCAAACAGACGTTCGCAATACGGCTCGGGCACGAGCGCCGTCCGCCTGCTCTGCGGCGTCTTGAGGTCGCCGTCGGGCAGCGGCAGCTCGCCCGTGTTGAGCATGCGCCGCTCGATGGGCACGGCCGCGAACGCCACCCCGTCGGACTCGGCGCGGGACACCTCGTCGACCCGGACGCCAAGCGACTCGCCAACGCGGCACCCGCCGAAACACGAGAGGATGAACGGGGCCTCGGCGAGCGTCCCCCGCACGGCGGCGAGCGCGCCGGTCGCCTCGGCGATGCCGTAGACCGTGAGGGCCTTGCTGCGGGTCGTCGCCACGGGGAGGTCGTAGTCGCGCCGGAGGACGTTGACCTCGACGGCGTCGTTGCGCAGCGATATGTCCAGCATCTTGCGCATGACGACGATGGAGATGTTGGCGTTGCCCCTGTTCTGCCCCAGCAGCCACTCCTGGAACTCTGCGGGCCTGAGCCTGTCGATGGGCGTCTTTGCCCATCTGGCGGAGCACAGCTTCTCCCACGTCTCCATGTAGCGGGTCGCGGTCGAGGCCTTTATCCTGCCCTCGTCCGCCCTCCGCTCGAGCCACGGGCGGTACCACATGCCGTACACCTCGCCGAACGTGGGCGTGCGGCGCTCGGTGCCGTGCTCGACCTCCTTCATGGCGAGGAAGCGCGACGCCTCGGCGGCGGTGCACCGGAGCGTCTTCGACCGGCGCTTGCGGCCGGCGTCGGTGTTCTCCATCCACCTGACTATGTACCTCCTGCCGCGCTGGACCTCCGTCACGGAGCCCCACGAGCGGCGTCTTGCCCTTCGTGGCATAATGTAGCCGCCTATCTACCGTGTGTTGATATGGCCCTCTGGAGGCGCTGCCGCCCGACCCCGGGCAGCGCCTCCTGCTTTTCCCTACGATCGCTTGTACGCGACGAGCATGTTCGATCCGGCCCACATCACAAGGGCTAAGCCCGCAGCGGCGTCGCATACGGTCGAGGCGTTCGTCGCGAGCGAGGCGGCAACCGTCATGGACGCGTTGCTGCTGTTCATGTTGTCCGTGGCCTCCTCGTAGATGTCGCTGTCGAACTCCCCGTCCTCGCCGTAGGGCCCGAGGCTGTCCGTATCCGGGTCGTACGAGTACCTGCCGACCGCCCTGTAGTCGTCATCGTTCGGGTACTCCCGCACGCCCTCCGTGCACACGAGCGCCGTGACGCTCAGCGCGATGGAGGCGACGAGCAGCCCGATTGCCCACTTCTTCGCCTTGTCGCGGTAGCTCTCAAGCGGCGTCGGCTCTGCCTTCTCCGCCGCGCCCCCCTTCTCGATTTCCCCTGCCATCATCGTTCCTTTCATACGGTTGTCCGGTATTGCCTATTCCCTCAGCGCCCCGCACCCCCATCCTGGCTAGCGCTTCCAGCGGCGCATCTCGACGACGCGCGCAGACGCCAGCGACTCGCACGCGGCCGCCCTCGCGTTGAGGAGGAGGCAGCGCCTCCATTCCTCCGTGCACCTGCGGTAGCAGGCCAGAAGCTCGGCCTCGCCGGGGATCCGCTTCTCGCGGTCGCGGCCCCTGTCGCTCCCGGGTCGCATCTCGCATCCCCCCCCCTCCATGAAATCGAATCTCTGTTCGGTCTATGCCGAGCGCACGCTGGAGGCGGCTGTGGCCGCCTCGGCGTCTCGCCGAGTCTGGCCAGCAGCCGAGCGTGCGTCCATCATCAGGTTGTCCTTCCATGGCTGTGAACAGTCACGGTAGTAGACCAGCAGCTGCGCCTCGTTTCGGGTCAACTCGGGATGCTCTGCCATCACCACGTCAACTGGTGTCGGCACGGCGCTTCCGTGACGGTCTTCCGTGAGGCACATCAAATACGAGACCGATACATCCAGTACCTTTGCCAGCTTCTCGATGATCTTATACGGCGGGATCTGGCCGTTTTCGTAACTTGTAATGGATCCCTGTGTTCTTCCTACCCGCGATCCTAGTTCGAGTTGCGAAAGCCCTGCTTCTTGGCGCAGACGCCTGATCCTTTCGTTTGTTCTCTCCATCATGTCCTCTCTCTTGATAAAAGCAATTCTAATAATCCATAAAAAAGTTGTTGGTATCAATCAATAAAACTGTTATTGTTGTGACTATGCTAAAAGAAATACTTTTATTTGGGGGTGAAACATTGCGTCCGAACATGAAGGCCGAGCGTGCCCGACGCGACCTGACGCTGCAAGAGGTCGCTGCAAGTATCGGCGTCGACCCCCAAACGGTCGGGAAGTGGGAGCGAGGGGTGCTCGACCCCAACTGGAAGTATGTCGTGCGTCTCTGCGCGCTTTTCGGCTGTAACGCCGAATACCTGATGAGCGAAGTCACCCAGACCAACTAGAAAGGAAGGTGTCACAAGTGACGAAGAAGATGCCCAAGGCCGCCGTGCGGCCGCACCGCCCGATTCCACCCCGCACCGCAACCGCCGAGGAGGTCGAGGACGTCGACAGGATGTGCACGTGGGCCATCGTGCTTTCCGTGCTATCGCTGGCGGTATCGGTTACGTCCGCGATCGCCTGCGCGGGGCTCGCGCTGCGCTAGGGGCGGTCGTCGTCCCCGAGCGACAGCTCGAGCTCGCGGAACGAGTTGGGGTCCATGCCGAGCGCGGAGATGATGGCGCAGGCCTTCTCCCATGTTGGGTCTTTCACGCGTTCGTTCATGAGTTTCGATAGGTACTGTGGCGTTGTGGTGTCGCTTGCGATGTCTGCGGGCTTCATGCCCTTGCTGTCGAGTGCGACCTTGAGTGCCTTTACGAATGCCATCCCTACCACCTCCGGCTTCGATACGTATTTTATCCAATAGTCAAAAAAATATCCAATTGGCTAAAAATATATTGCAAAGTAGCCAAAAGGCTACTACTATCAGAGCTAGCCAATTGGCTACTAAAAGCGAAGGGAGCCATCCAATGGACAAGATTAACGAGAAGGTCGGCGCATGGCTCCAGATGCCAGGCAACACCAAGGAGAAGATGGCCGACGAGCTCGGTATTACGCGCGGGTCGCTGCTTAACAAGCTCCAGGGGCGCTCCCCGTGGCAGTGGCTTGAGGTCTGCGCCATAGCTCAGTTGGTCGGCTGCACCCCCAACGACTTCTGGGAGGGGTAGGGATGGAACTCGACCTTACGCAGCTCGGCCTCAACATCCGTGCCGAGCGCGCCCGCAGGCGACTGACTCAGGCGCAGCTAGCCGACCTCGCCGGTATCGGCAAGGATGCCGTCTACCACTACGAGCGAGGGGCGAGGGCACCGGACGTGCGTGTTCTCTATCGCCTCGCCAAGGCGCTCGGCACGACGCCCGACGAGCTCATGGGCTTCTCCCCATAGGGTCCTGCGGGCGGTGCGGTTCCGACAGAAGACGGCCCGAACAAGTAGGGAACGGGCCGCTCGACTGCCGAGTTGTTTTCTTCTCTCCTGCACCACGGAAAGGATCACTCCGTCTAAGTCCGTGGACGATGCACCTACTTTGCACCCTTCGGCAGGCGGTCTCTGCGCTAACTCAAGCGCAGGCGGCACCGTCAGTTACGAGAAGACCGCCTAGTCAAAATTGCTTTCAAAAGAAATCTCCTTCCGTAAGCAACCGACTAGGTACCGCCGAAGACGTACGCAGTACGCGCATCGGCAGATTCTCAAATCCTACCACACCGCCCGTGACCATATCCCTTCTTTCGCAGTCTGCGGGCGGCACCTCGATCCCAACGAGGGGCCGGTAAAGGTTCCCGGCCAGCCGCCCGAAGACATACCCGCCCCGCAGGGCGCGGCTCTCTTTCCCTTCTCAGCCGAGCCCTGCGGGCCGAGTCCCCGGTGAAACTTGTCAACCGCATACGGCATCCCGGCTCCACTGAAAAGCCGGGCGCGGCCCTGAGAGGGGCCGGGGCCAGCGTTCGGACGGGCGCACCTGCGGCGGGTCAGCTGCCATCCAGATTCCGATAACCTGCGGGCGCGCCCACCCGGGCGCTGGTCCGAACCCCTACCGCCGCCGGGCGGCACCCACCGGAGAAAAGACTGCTGTGTCCGGGTTTATGGCGATAACGCGGGTGCCGTGCGACGGCGGTAGGGCAATAAAAAAGCCCCCGCAGCTCTGCTGCGAGGGCATCCCCGGTGAAAGGGCGAGACGCATCTTACCATGCATCTCCCCTCGTAAATCGGGGAACACACGTTCTACTCAAAAGCCGTAACCCCTGCAACTTTCCAAGGCCCGGGGGTTACGGCAAAACGGCACCGAAGGAGGTACCGGAATGGATGATACCACGTACCCGCTCTTCTTGGCGCTGGCCGAGGAGAAGGGGATACCCAGAAAGCTCCTCTACACCCCCAGGGAGGTCTCCAAGGTGACGGGCGTCCCGTACACCACGGTCATCTACGCCTGCGACCGCGGCAAGCTCCGCTGCTCGCAGCCGAGCGGGACCAAGGGGCGCAGGCTCATGCGCCCGGAATGGATTGACGAGTGGATAGAGGAGGGGACCCATGGGAAGCGCCATGCTGCGGCTTAGCGCCCGCGTCCGCGACTGGTGGGCGACGCTCTCACCCCGCTGCCAGTCCTTCATCTGCGCGGCGCTCATGCTCGCGTTGCTCGCCGTTGGCGGGGCCGTCGAGGGCTCAGCGCCCGAGGGGATGTATTACTGATGGCCGGTCGCAGGCTGACCTTCGAGGTCGACCTCGTGCGCGGGAAGATCCGCCACCAGACGGACTTCCGGCACCGTCGCCAGTACAACCCGTCCGCCAACCGACTCGCCGCCGAGCGCATACGCGCGGCCTACCTCGACGCGCTCGAGGAGTCCGGCCTCGAGGTCAACGCGCGCGGAGAGCTGTTCGGCCCGCACGTGCCGGTCTGCCTGACCGTCGAGACCTTCCGGGTGCTGCCGAAGAGCAGGCCCAAGAGCGTGCTCTTCGAGGCGGACACCTACAAGCCGGACAGTGACAACGTCGACAAGCTCGTGCGCGACGCCCTCAACAGGCTCGCATGGCACGACGACGCGCAGGTCACGACCTGCCACCTCTACAAGCGGCCGAGGAGCCGCTACGCGGTCGGCGACCGTACGGTCGTGACGGTCTCGGACGACTGGGGCGGCGGAACGCACGCCGACCTCGAGGAGCCAAGAGAACAGGGGAATGAGAAGCAATGACAGATGAGAGCACCGGCGCGCTTGCCGTCAGGTACAGCGCGCCCGAGATAACGGCCGACTTCGCCACGCTCGAGGAGTGCGTGCGCAAGGTCATCGCCGACTACGAGGGGGCCGTCTACGACCCCGACGACGAGGACGACATCAAGGGGGCCAAGCGCGACCGAGCCTACCTCAACGGCCTCAAGAAGGAGATCGAGGAGCGCCGCAAGGCGGTCAAGCGCGAATATACCAAGCCGCTCAAGGAGTTCGAGGACGGCTGCAAGGCCGTCACCGCGCTCATCGACGACGCGGTGGCCGGCATCAAGGCCAAGATAGACGCCGCCGAGGACGCCAGAAGGCAGGCTGCCTACGCCGCCCTCAGCCAGCACTACGAGGACGTGGCCCCGCTGCTGGTGCCGGTCGTTCCCTACGAGCGCATCCACGAGGACCAGTGGCTCAACAAGGGCTTCGGAGAGATGAAGGCCTACGCGGCCATCGACGAGAAGGTGTCCCGCGTCGCGCAGGCGTGGGAGGCGCTCAAGACCATGGCGGGCACGCTCCCGCGCTACGACGTCTGCGAGCGCGAGTTCTTCCGCACGCTCGACCTCACGGGAGCCATCCAGAAGGCGACCGAGGCCGCAGCCGAGGACGCCCGCATCTCGACGCTCCACGAGGACACCGCATCGCTCCGCAGCCGCTCCGAGGAGAGGTTCGCATGGGTGGTCGAGGTGCCGTCCGCCACGCGCTCCCAGATGGAGATGCTGGCCGTGACGCTCCGCCAGCGCGGCATCAGGGGCACCGTCAAAAGGGCGGGTGAGTAGCCCGTGGAGACGGAGACCACCATCGAGCAGGCCATGGCCCGCGTGCAGCGGGCCGTGGTCGTGCCCAAGGCCAGATACAACAAGTTCGGCAAGTTCAGCTACCGCTCGTTCGAGGACATCGTGGCCGCGCTCAAGGAGCCGTGCCGCGAGGCCGGTATCGCGTTCACGCTCGACGACTCGGTCGTGATCATCGGCGAGCGCTACTACGTGCGCTCCGAGTGCCGCGTGTTCTTCGAGGACGGCCACGGCGCTGGTATCAGCGTCTGCGGCTACGCCCGCGAGGCCGACCACAAGACGGGCTCCGACGACGCGCAGGTCACGGGCATGGCGTCGAGCTACGCACGCAAGTACGCGCTCTGCGGGGCCTTCGCCATCGACGGCACGAGCGACCCGGACGCCCTCGCGGACCGCCCCGCCAAGGAGCCGCCCGCCGAGGGGCCGTTCGAGGCCAAGTGCCGCAGCTGCGGGACGGCCTACACGTTCGAGAGCAGGGCTCAGTACGAGGAGTTCGTCAAGGCCCCCGGCTGCTGTGCCGCCCCGTCGTGGGTGGTGGTGTAGGTGCAGGACCTGTACGCGGAGAGGGCCGAGCTGTTCGACGCGCTCATGGCGGAGGTGCGCACGCTCAAGACGAGCGGGTGCCAGTACGCCGAGAACGAGGCCGAGTACCGCAAGGCCCTCGCCGTCGCCATCCTCGAGGAGCGCGACGGGAACACGCCAGTCACGATCGTCGGCGACATATGCCGGGGCCGCGAGGACATAGCCGAGAAGAAGCGGCTACGCGACTGCTCCAGGGCCCTCTACGAGGCCAGCGGGGAGTCGATAAACGCAATCAAGCTCAAGATACGCACCGTCGAGGAGGACATCAGGAGGATGTGGTCCAGCGGCGGCGCGGGAGAGGGGACATACCTATGAGCCTCAACATCGTCGCGATAAGCGGCAACCTCACGCGGGACCCGGAGCTCCGCACCACGCCGGGCGGCACGTCCGTCCTCAACTTCGGCGTGGCGGTGAACGACCGCCGCCAGAACCCGCAGACCGGCGAGTGGGAGGACTACCCCAACTTCATCGACCTAGCCGTGTTCGGCAAGCGCGCGGCGGCGATCGCCCCGTACCTGCACAAGGGGACGAAGGTCTCCGTCCAGGGCAGGCTCCGCTACCACAGCTGGGAGCGGGACGGCCAGAAGCGCTCCAAGGTCGAGGTCGTGGTCGACGAGATCGAGTTCATGGCACCGCGTCAGGACGCCGCCCCGCAGGCACCGGCCTACCCGCAGCCCGCACCGCAGCCGTACCCCCAGCAGGCCTACCCGCAACCGCAGCAGCCCGCACCGCAGTGGACGGCCCAGCAGGCCTACCAGCAGCCTCCGGCGACCACGCAACCTGCCCCGGTCCCGCAACCGGCACCCGCGCCACGACCGCCCCAGCAGGCACAGCAGCAGGCGCACCAGCTCGTCCAGCCGCCCGAGGTCTACGACGAGGACATCCCGTTTTAAGCTAGAGAGGTGCCGTGATGGCATTCACAGTGTTCGACAGCTTCGCGGACGTGTACAACGACTTCGACGAGAGCGACCCGCAGGAGGTCGAGGAGCGACGCCTCCTCGCCGACGCGATCATGTCGTACGGGCTGAACGGCACCGTGCCGGAGCTGCCCAAGGGCGTCCGCCGCATCTTCATGGCACTCAAGGACGCCATCGACAACTCCAAGGACGCCCGCGCCAAGGGCGGCAAGGGCGGACGCCCGAGGAAAACCAAGGTTGCCGAGACGCCGAAACCAGACGCGGGCGAGCAAAAAACCCAACCAGTAGCAAGCGACGAACCCATTGATGCCGAAAGCGCTAACACGGGTTCCGAAAACCCGGAAACCGTGGTTTCCGAAAATGAAAACCTAGGTTTCGAAAAAAGAAAACCTAGGTTTCCGGAAAACGGAAACCCTAACCTAACCTGTCCTGAACTGTCCTGTACTGACCTGAACTGTGCTGGAGAGGTGCGCGCGCCCGACGCGCCCGGGGCTCCGACCCTCGACGAGGCGGTGGCGTACTTCGGGGCGAACTGCCTCGGCGGTGACCCCAAGGCGTTCTTCGACTTCTACGCCTCGCAGGGGTGGATGAAGTCCAACGGCATGCCCATCGCGGACTGGCGGGCGCAGGCCCGGCAGTGGCACCGCATGCAGCGGGAGCGCGACGCCGACGCGAGGAGCAGGGGCAAGCCGACGTCGGCGGAGGTGAGCGCCGCGAAGTTCACGCCGGTTCCCAAGCTCACCCCCGAGGAGGAGCTGGCCCAGATCGAGGAGGAGGCGAGGCGCTATGGAATCGCTCTGTAGCCTGCTGAGGGGCCATTTCCCCGCCCAGGGGGACCCCGTGCCGCTGGCGGCGCTCTACGCCGCGAACACCTGCACGATGGGCGAGTTCGTCCGCGAGTCCAAGCGGCTGGAGCTGGAGAGCCGCCGCAGCTGGGCCGAGCACCAGCGCAGGGTCCGCGAGGACATGGCCGCGCTGGAGTGGGCCGCGAGCCACGGGGAGGTGCCGCGATGAGGCGCTTCAGGATGGCGCTCCGCGCTCTGGCCGTGGCGGCGATCGTCGTCGCCGCGTGCCTCGCCACCTGCGCGGTCGGCCTGTACGGCGGCTTCTCGCTCGGCATGGCCCTGAGGGGGCGGGGGCTGTGGTGATACCCGCGTCCGCGCTCCGGGGCATGCCCAAGCCGAGGGCCGAGCTCTACGGCAAGCCGCACCTCGGGTGCCGCTACACCCACGGCGGCAGCTACGAGGCGCTCCAGCCCGTCTGCTGCCTGTGCGGACGCCGCGCGGGGAGCTGCCACCACGTGGCCCGCCGCTCGTGGGGCGGGACGTTCAGGCTTGAGACCGCCGATGGCACCTGGGAGCTGCGAAGCCCGCTGTTCGCCCTTTGCGGCAGCGGCACCACCGGGTGCCACGGCGGGTTCCACACGGGGCTGCTCAGCGCCGAGTGGCGCTGGGACTCGGAGGCGTACGAGGAGGCGTGGTGGCGCGGAGAGCTGCTGCGCGAGTACGGGCCCCACCACCCGGGGCTGTACGGGCTCGGCCGATGGGTCGTCACCGACCGGGCCGGGCGAAAGATGGAGAGGAGGAGCTGATGGAGGTGACCGTCTGCGACCGCTGCGGCAGGAGGCTCGACCCAGCGCTCGGCGGCAAGGGCCGCCTCGACTGCGACACGGCGTTCAGGAGCCGGTCGTACGACCTGTGCGGGCGCTGCGCCTGCGAGCTGGCCGATGAGATCGATGGGCACCCGAACGACTGGGAGCTCAAGGTGGAGGAGGCGCGATGAGGACCGAGACCGTGCGCTGCGACATGTGCGGCGCGGAGGTGATGCCCGGCGACATGCACGGGTCGTACCGCCTCATGACCGACCGGTTCAGGGACTACGACCTGTGCGCCGTGTGCTGCCGCATCGTCGAGGGCGTCATCACGTGGGATGCCAACAAAATCGTCTTCGTGGTGAAGATGGGCGAAAGGGCCGAAAAAGCTTAGTCATAAAGAATGGGGGTCCAGTCCTATCTAAACGCCCAACTAGACCAATTTCGGAGATTTACGACACGGAAAACGGGCATCAGACCCGTTTTAGTCCAGTCCGTGGGGTCGGCTTGAAACCAGACCCCCCTATCAATAAACAGGAGGAGAGATGGAGCAGGAGACGTTCGGCGCGCCGATTGGCTGCGTGCCGTTCAACCCCGTCACCGCCAAGCGCGAGATGGCGGGGTTCCGCTACGCCAGCGGCCACCGCATCGAGGTCCGCGACGAGGTCACGGTGCCCGCCCACCCCGAGTGGGGGACGCTCAAGGTGCGTGCCCTCAACCCCGTCGGGATGCGCGTGCTGGTGTCCTCGCAGGGCTCGGGGGCACATTCGGTCGAGCCGTGCGAGCTGGCCTACGCGGGTGACGGCCGATGAACCTGGAGCGGGACGGCGCGCCGGACGTGCCGTGGTACGTGAACCCCCAGTGCGGAAACTGCCGCCACTGGATGACGGACGACGGGTCGGTCGGGATGTGCGAGGTCGAGGCCGCGAGGCTCACGTCCTCCACCGACAAGCCGGTCGGCATGAGCTACGGGGCGCTCTGCCTCGTGATGTGCGGGGCTATCGAGTTCGACGACAGCGGGCCGTGCGTTGATTGGAGTGAGTTCAGGGGATGAGTTCGAATTACGGGGCGTGGCCCCATGACGATGCGAGGCGCTGCGATTGCTGCCGCTTCGCCGAGCCGGTGAGGCGGGTCATGTCCGCCTCCGGCTGCGAGAGGACGGTCTGGCGATGCGCCCGCCGGCCCGAGTTCGTGCACGAGACGCAGGCCGAGGCGCGCTGCAACTACTGGGAGGCGCGATGAGTGCCATCGACTTGAACGGGCAGGCCCGGGACATCCTCAAGGCCGTGAGGGCCGTCGGGTACCTCGAGGGCATGAGCGCTACCCTGTGGCGGCTCGCGGGTCCGGAGATCGCCGACGAGGCGATAGTCGACTACGACAGGAGCGTGGCGGACCTCGCCGCGCTCCTGGGACTGGAGAAGAGGAGCTATGACTGACGGTTACCTGCTCAACCTGCGGACGTTCCGCGAGGTGAGGGACGACAAGGCGCAGGCGCTCAAGCCGCTCGAGGAGGCGGCCTAGGCGTTCGGCGCGTGGCAGGAGTGCGAAGACATGCGCTTCAGCCCGATCATGACGGCGCGCAGGGCGTACCGCGACGACCTCATCGACGAGTGCCTGGACACCGTGCAGGCGACCGTGAACCTGCTGGCCGCCGTCGGGGCGACCCAGGGCGAGGTCGACGCCGCCATCAGGCGCATGGACGAGAGGAACGGGAGCCGCGGTAGGCTCTAGAAATGGAGGAAGAAATGGCTATCGAATTGCCCAAAGACGCTAAAGGCCGCGAGATTCCGCTTGATACCCGAAGGCTGTACGACGAGGACGGCGAAAGGAAAACCGTCTTTTGGTTCGTGTACTCCCCAACTTTGAAACACTGGATGGTCATACTGGATGAAGGTCCAGGCGGTATGACGTGCGCGATGGCCGTGAGTCACTTTCGCCTCATCCAACCCGACAGCTGTGAGGCGTTGGAGGAGGACTTGGACAGGGTGGCGAGTTGTGGCGAGAGCGGCACGCCAGCGTGCGCTTATACACAACAGCCGTGTGCCGTCTGCAAGTTCCACAGCAGCGAGAACTGTACGAGCGCCATGTGCGCCGATATCGCATCTCGCATCCGTAATCTGAGGGGTGACGGCAAATGAGCATCAAGGCCATAGACGACGCCACCACCTGCGAGCAGTATGTGGTCGCTAAGCTCAAATCAGCGGAAGCAACAATTAAAAGTATGACTGAAACAGTCATGGAGCTCAATTGCAAGATTGAGAAACTTGAAGTCGAGCGCGATGGCGAGATAGCCAAATTTATTCGTGAAACCGGAAGAAATAAAATCGTCCGTGATGCACGGAGCTGGCGTAGCGATGATTTAGTTATTCAGGATGATAAAGTCAAAACCTTTTGGGATTGGGCAAACGGCTACGTCGATAAGTACTCAATTCCCGAGTTCATGACCAAAGATGAGTTCATTCGTGAGTTCGAGCCTGAATTCTCGGATATTTACGCCGATTTGGTTGCTGATGCTAAGGGGGAGGACGAATGAGTGTCGAGTTGCCCAAGGATGCCGAGGGGCATGAGATCCCGCTGGATACCGAGTGCCTGTACACATACAAAGGTGAAAAGCAGGACGTGCTCGCCTTCACGTACGACCGAAAAGAAGACATATGGGAAATTGGGACCGATACGCGGATTGTCAACTCTATTTACCTCTACCTCACCCCGCCCGACAGCTGGAAGAAGCTGGAAGAGGACATACGGCGAATCGGTACCGATGACTGCACGTGGTTTTGCGGGTACGCAAACGAGAACCCGGTCGAGAACACATGCCCCGATAGCTGCAAATTTTTCAAGGACGACGAAATCACTTGCCGTAAGAAGCTAGCCGATGTCATCTTGTCCCGTATCCGCAAGCTGCGTGGCGAGGACGATGCCTAACGACTGCCCCTACTGCGGAAAGCCGCATTTCAACTTCGGCGATGACGAGGATGAAGTCGAGCTGTGGATTGACGAGACGCTTGACGGCGATCGCGTTATCGCAATATGGAGGGTGACGAGCTGGAGCGCACGTTCTGCTCCGAGATTCGCGGCACCCGGTACTGCAAGTACGAGCAATCTCAATAACCAAACAACCAAATAAGGAGGAGGATGAAGGCAATTAAAGCAGAGGACACGAGGTCGTTAGAGCCTTTCCGCGACCG
>OLNJ01001125.1_pt1 | contig 15672 bp, 10 predicted proteins | sample 1672191 | NCBI WGS metagenome assembly OLNJ01 (sample SAMEA3136657, study PRJEB25190) | human gut metagenome | biome: human gut; feature: human-associated habitat; material: faeces | place: Austria | collected 2013 | reverse complement strand
AATATTATTTTACTTAGTTCGATTTAATGTGTCCACTACTTTATACTAACACCAAGATGATAAAGAAATTAAGCCAACTGATATAGAAAATTTCTTTAAAACTGTTCAAATGCCAAATGGAACTTCAGAAGAATCTATGGAAGTTTATGAAATAAAAGAAAAGAAAGAGGTAAAAAAGGGAGTTTAAAAACTCTCTTTTAATTTTTAGGAGGAAGAAAAATTATGAATCTTGTTAAAAAAGTAAAAGAATTTAAAATAAATGGCCAGGACTACATAATGACTTTTGATATGAGAAGTATACCTGTATATAAGGAACTTACAGGGAATAGCTTTTTACAAAGTTCGGCTAAATTGGGGCAATTTGATGATGAGATCACATTAGGCTTTATGGGAGCTACAATTAGAAAAAAAGAAAAACCAAATGAACCCATAGGTAAAACAATTTATGAGATGGATATTTTATATTTACTATTAAATCATGCATGGGATGTAATAGAGATTGTTACTAGTTCTATGCCACAAAGCAATGGAGCTGTTAAGACTGGAAAAAAGTAAGTAATGTTAAAGAGGATATTGACTTAGATTATCTTTACTATATTTATACAACCGTATTAAAGAAAAGTGATGATGATTTTTGGAAGTCAACTCCTAGAAAATTGTTTAGTCAAATAAATATTCATTACAAAACTCTTACTCCTAGAAATTCTAAAGATAAAAAAGAACAGACCTTTGTACAGGGTGAAACTAAAACCCTTAAAGGCTGTGACTTCTAAGGGGGGAATCTATTGAGTGAAGATTTATTAGTCACCCTTGGTGTTAAGGATAAGGGTGCAAGAGCACAAATAACAGCTTTAAATAAAGAAATAAAGTATTTAGATAAAGAATTTAAAACGGTAACCAATTCTAGTAAAACATATGAAAATGGAACAGCTTCTTTACAAAAGCAACAAGAGCTTTTAAGTCAAAAACTACAAGCCGTAGGAGCTAAAATATCTGCTTATAAGATCCAAATGCAACAGGCTGCAGAAGGGATAGAAAAAAAGAAAGCTGAACTTGAAGAGCTTAATAATACCGAAGGTGATAACGAAAAAGCTATAGAAAGAGTTACAAATCAGCTAAATAAGTATGAGCAACAATTAAGAGATGCTGAAAGAAATATAAATTTAACAGAAAATGAATTACAACAACTAAGTAGAAGTTTATTAGAGGTCCAAGGGAACTTACAAACTAAGCACTTACAGGACTATGCCCACAAACTTGAGGAAATGTCCGAGAAAATGGAGGAAACAGCTCAAAGGTTTAGGAATTTTGGAGATGGAGCTGATAAGGTAGGGAATAAGCTAGTAGCTTTAGGCTCTCCAATACTGGCTTTAAGTGGTTATGCAACTAAAGTGTCAATAGACTTTGAAAGTGCTATGAGTGAGGTACAGGCTACAAGTGGAGCAACAGGGAAGGATCTTGAGCTTTTAACTGAAAAGGCTAAGGAAATGGGGGCAAAAACCTCTAAAAGTGCTACAGATAGTGCTAATGCCTTGCAATATATGGCATTAGCTGGTTGGGATACTCAACAAATGTTAACAGGATTAGAGCCGATACTTAGAATGAGTGAAGTAGCTAATGCAGACCTTGGACGAACTTCCGATTTAGTGACAGATTCCATGTCAAGTTTAGGTGTAAAAGTTGAGGACTTATCCGGATACTTGGATATAGTTGCAAAGACTCAATCCTCAGCCAACACCTCGGCACTTGATATGATGGATGCTTATATTGGTTGTGGAGGTATCTTTAAAGAACTTAATACGCCGTTAGAAGAGTCTGCAACTCTCTTAGGGATACTAGCCAATAGAGGGATAAAAGGGGCAGAGAGTGGGACATCTCTTAACTCTGTATTAATAAACCTTATGGGGGTTAGTGGACAGGCTAGAGATGGACTTGAAGCTCTTGGGGTTAGTGCTTACGATACTGATGGGAACTTTAGGGGCGTTACTGTAACTTTAAGAGATTTAAAGAAACGGCTTAGTGAATGCACAGAAGAACAAAGACAACAATTTGCTTCTATGATAGGTGGTAAAACTCAAATAGATACACTTATGGCGTTATTAAGTGGGCTTGATGAGGAATACGGTGATTTATACAACTCTGTATCTAATGCAGATGGCTCTTTATTGTCAATGGCTGAAACTATGAAAGATAATACTAAAGGTAATATTGAAAAAATGAAATCAGCCTTAGAGGGGTTAGGTATTCAATTAGGTGAGCACTTATTACCACATATAAATGACTTGATAGGCTATTTAAGCAAAGCTATTGAGTGGTTTGGTAGTTTAGATGAGGGAACGCAAAAAAGTATTATAAAATTCGGGCTTATGTCTATAGCAAGTGGAACTTTACTAAAAGGAATAGGTTCTTTAAGTAGAGGAATAGGGGATACTATAAGCTTATTTTCTAAAGTTACAAGCAAAACAAGTACATTTATAAGTAAATTTGCAGAGGCTTCTAAAGAAACAGGACTTTTTAATACTGCTCTTGGTAAAGTAGATTTAAGTAAATTTGTTAAAACTCTTGGAACTACTGGTACTAAAATAGGCGGAGTTACAGGAACTTTAGCGAAGTTTACAAGTGGATTATTATCCTTAAATCCAGTTACGATTGGAATTACTGCTGCTGTTGGAGCATTAGCAACAGGGGTAGCAGTTTATAAAACTAACCAAGAGTTGGCCAACTCGAGTTGTATAAGGGCAAAGGAAGATTTGAGCTTATTTGAAAAAGTTATAGCTACATTTACGGGTAAAACATTTGAAAGTACAAAAGCATTAAAAGAAAAAGGGCTAGTGCTAGATGAGTTAAGCGATTCGTTTAGCAATGAATTTAAAAATGCTGTAGATGAAGCAACTAAAGGCTCCCAGGATTTTAGTATTGCTTTAAGAGAAATTAATTTAGATGGAGTTTTTTCTGCCGAAGAAAGTGCGGCTTTAAATGAAAGGGTAAATACTTTAGTAGATACTACAATAGCAACTATTAACTCTCGTAAAGAGGAGCAACAACAAGGACTTAAAGAACTATTTGCAGTAGATGGAACTTTATCAGAAAATGAAACATTGATATTACAACACTTTGAGAAAGTGGCAACTACTTCTATAACAGAAGTTGAACAACTTAGAAATGATATTAATACAATTAAACAAAAAGTTTTGGAAGATGGAAGAAGTTTTGATGAACAAGAAATTGCAGATATACAAGCTAAAGAACAAAGAATAAGAGAAATACAGTTACAAAATATAGCTACTACAAATGAAGAGCTTATATTTGCAAAAAATGATTTTAAAAATAGAGTGGCCACAATGGATGCAGAATCGGCATCTGAGTATCTACAACAGCAAAGAGCTTATGCGGATGAACAAATTTTACAAAAAGCGGCCATCTATGATACTCAAATTGAATTGTTGCAAGGAAATCTTGATGCTATGGATGAAGCTACTAGAACGGCCGCAGAACAAGAAATATTAAATTTACAAGAGTCTAAAAGAAGTGAAATAGCAACATGGGAACAATATTTCACAGATTGCCTAGGAATTGTTACGGCTGAAAATTCTAATCTTGAAGGTAGAATAGATGAAAGCAATGGTAAAATTCTAACCAAACAAGGAGCTAAATGTGCTGAAATGTTAAGTACTCATTCTTCTTATTATAAAGAATTAGAAGGTATTACAACGACTGGTTTATATAAACTCTATAACGAAAATGACCAAACTTTTAGGGATGTATTAGTAAATGTAGATAGCACTACAGGTAAAATAATAGGAACATATGATACCTATTCGGGTGAAATGGGTGGTTTAAATGAAGAAATAGCAAAAGATACGAAAAAGATGGTAAAAGAATTTGAAAATGCTCAAAGAGATATGCAATCTCAAATCGAAGCCACTACTAATGATTTTAGAATTTCTGGAAGTGACATAAAGGATTCTAATAATGAAGTTGTGGGATCTCTAGAGTCTGTAACTAAAGAAACAGATGGAACTTATAAGGCTATATTAAATATAAATGGACAGCCCATGGAGATTAAGAGTAATGCGAAGACCACAAAAAATGAAATTAACGATGTAGCAACTGCTATAAATAATCTTCCTAAATCTAAAACTATTTGGGTTAATGTTAATAAAAATTCAACTATCGTAGGTGGTGGAGCTATTCCAGGAGGAAGAATGGCAATGCCAGAATCTACTTATTATCAAGGTGGAGCTATTCCTAATATTCAAAATATGAGAGCTATGCCTGCTGAATTTAGCACTATGGAATTAAGTCCTAGTTTTTATTCTTCACAAAATCCAATTATGGATGTAGTAGCTAAAACTGTAGTTAAAGAAGCTCCAAAACCTACAAATACAAATATTAATTATAAAGAAATGGCTGAAATAATAGCTAAAACAGTTGCACAAGAAATTTCTAATTTAAAGATAGAGCCAGTAATAAATAATATGCTAGATGGCCAAGAGTTAACATCTACGGTGTCTCAAAATTTAGCTTGGCAAGGTAGGAGGATTAGGTAATGATTATTAACAACATTAATATAAGTGAATTTGGTGGAAAAGTACAATCTAAGAGTTTTTCTGATTCTCCTATAGTTAAAAGTGCAACATGGCTACTTAATGCATCTAAACCTTTAGTAATAGGAGAAAATAAAGGCTTTAAGCCTTTAAATTTAAAACTTTTATTTGAAGGTAGTACTAGGAATGAAGTAAATAATAAAATAAGTAGGTTTATGGCACAGGTGAGTGAGTGCGATATTAAATTTAAGAACTTAGAACACTACTATCACTGCTACTACGAAAGTAGTAATAGAGAAGAAAGTAAAATAGATGAGTGGCTATTTGTTAATTTAAATTTTATCTGTTACGAATACGCTGAAGAAAAAAAACTTAATTTTAATAGCTTAGAAGAGTTTACAATAAATAATGATGGTACGGATATAACTCCAGCTATATTGGAAATAACTCCAAATGTAAATTTAGCAGATATAACTTTAGAAGGTTTAGCTGATGATCCAATAATAATAAAAAATTTAACTGCTAATAAAACTGTTGTTTTAGATGGAGAATTACAGAAGGTAACTGTAGATGGAATGAATAAATATGGTGATACTGATATGTGGGATTTCCCAAGATTAAATCCAGGAACAAATACAATTACAGTTAATAAAAATAATTGTGATATAAAAATAAAGTACAAGCCAAGATATATTTAAAAGAAAGGATGATTAAATATGTTAGAAGTAAATAAAAATATAACTTTAACAGGAATAAGTAAAATTGATGGAGTACAAGTTGCTTACATGAGTGCTAGTATTTCTACAGATGGAGGAAATGGTGCAAATGTAAATGAAACTATTACTAATCAAGAAGTTTATAACGCAAATAAAGCACAAGTAAGAGCAGATATAGCAGAATTTAAAAATAAAGTTTATGAAATGGAAGATGAATTAACTAAGGTTACAGAGTAAGAAGGGTGGAAATATAATTATGAAATTAAATTTAAGCAATGAAAGAGTAGTAAATACAATTAATGCATTAAGTAAATTAAACAATGCTCAATTACCAATAAAGGTTGCATATGCTATTTCTAAAAATGTAAATAAGATAGAAAGCGAATTAAAAGTTTATAATACTGAAAAGGCTAAACTTGTTAACAAATATGGTGAAAAAGATAAAGAAGGTAAACTAAAAGTTGGCGAAAATGGAAATGTGTCTTTAAAAGAAGAACATATTGAAGATTATAATAGAGATATAAAAGAGTTGTTATCCATAGAAAATGAAATGGATATACACATGATAAAGCTAGATGATTTATTAAATTCTGATTATAATATTTCTCCATCTGAATTATCTGCAATAGATTTTATGATAGAAGAATAACATCTCCTAAAAATTTAAAAAAGGAGGTGTTTTTATTTTACAGCTTTATGGATTAACTAAAAATAAATTACAAGGATTAAAACAATATAAAGATTATTGCATAGAGAGTGAGTTATCTACAGGAGATAAAACACTCTCTTTTTTATATCCTTTAAATTTATCTAAAGAAATAAAAGAAGAAGGATATATAAGAAATAAAACTGATGAGTTTGTAATAAAGGAAGTATCTACGCAAGGAAATTGGAAATCAATAAAAGCTAAGCTTAATGTAGAAGATTTAGAGGGGAAAGTTTTTGAGTCTTTTGACACAACTAATGAAACTATCACAGATTGTATAAATCTAGCCTTAGCTGGTACTGGATGGATAGTAGGATCTTGTGATGTAACTAGAAGAAGAACAGTAAGAAAAACTAATTCAAGTAGCTGGGATATTATCCAGGAAGCCCGTAAGGTTTATAGATGTGAATTAGAGTTTGATACTTTAAATAAAAAAGTAAATATCTATGAAAAACGTGGAATTGATAAAGGAGTTTATTTTTTAGACTCTCTAAATTTAAAAGATTTAAGTATACAAAGTGATTCATATGATTTTTATACTAGGATAATAGCCAAAGGAAAAGATAATCTAAAAGTAACTTTAGAAAACTTTCAGTATTCAAATAAAATCAAAACTTATATTTGGAAAGATGAAAGATATACGGATATAGAAAGTTTAACGGAAGATGCCGAAGCTAAGTTAGATGAATTATCTAAACCTTATAGAGCTTATAGTGCAACTGTAATAGATTTAGCCAATATAAGTAAAGAAGATTATAAAGATATATTAAGTTATAGTTTAGGTGATATTATAACACTTGTATCTAAAGAAAATGAAATTAAGGAAAAACAACGCATTGTGAAAATGGTTGAGTATCCTGATGAACCTGATCGTAATACTTGTGAAATAGCAAACACTACTTTAAGTTTTGAAGATATACAAAAGGAATTCCAAGACACAACAGATACAGTAAATAATATTACAACTGATAATGGAACAGTAGATGGAAGTACAATAGATGGTATTTCTACAGAGCAAATATATGACTTTGAAGCTAGTGTCGGTAAAATTACTGATTTAACAGTAGTAAATGCAAGAATAGATGATTTATATGCTAATAAGGCCAATATATCTGAATTAAATGCTGTTATAGCAAATGTTGCTGAACTAAATGCAACTAAAGCTAATATAACCGATTTAAATACTATTAATGCAAACATACAAAATTTAATAGCAGCAGATGCAACAATAAATAATGCGTTAATTGGAAAGGCTGATATAACTGAATTAAATGCGGTTAAGGGTACTATAACTTCATTAGATTCTAAAATAGCTAATATCGAAACATTAGTTAATGGAAATTTATCGTCTGAAAATATCCAAGCTGGAGGAATAACATCAGATAAGTTAACAATAGCAAATGGATTTATTACTAATGCTATGATAGCTAGTTTAGATGTTGCTAAGATTAATGCTGGCGATATTTCTACTACTAAATTTAGAATAGTAAGTGATAGTGGAAATATGCTTATTTATGATAATACTATTCAAATTAGTGATAAGAATAGAGTTAGAGTACAAATAGGTAAAGATGCTAGCAATGACTATAATATGTATGTTTGGGATTCAGCAGGAAAGTTAATGTTCGATGCAACTGGACTTAAAGCTGATGGTATTAAGAATAAAATTATTAGAGATGATATGATTTCTGATAATGCAAATATTGATGGAGCTAAGATTAATATTAGTAGTCTTGTAACAGAGATTAATAAGGATACTAATACTAGTGTAATAAAGTCTAGTAAAGTTCAACTAGATACAGTAGGACAAACTCTAGAAGTAGCTTTTAATTCTCTTAAAACTAATGTAGATAGTAAAGAGACTAGAAATTTATTTATAGAAAAAAATACAGTAGATGGATATTATAACGATACTGGTTTTATTGACGCTTCAAGTTATAGAACTAGTGATTATATAGAAGTAAATGAGGGCGAAATATATACACTGTGTAAATTTGCTGCAGATGGTTACCATCGTATTGTTACTTTTGATAAAGATAAAAATAGATTAGGTACTAGATTAGTAGAAACAGACATGGTTTTAAAATATACGATACCATCAAGTGTAAAATATATTAGGGTATCTATAGAAAATACTCATAAATATAAGGTTGAGAAGGGGGGAAATCCTAATCCTGTATGGACTGCCGCTCCAGAGGATATAGACAGTTCAATAGAATCTGTAAAACAAATAACAGAAAGTAACAGCACTACTATAAATGTAATGCAAGGGCAAATAACTACAGCTATTAATAATACTCAAATAGTTAAAGATGGCCAAACTATATTGTTAAAGGATGATTATAATAGGACAGTTGCTACAGTTAATTCTATAAATAGTACAATTGGAACACATACAACAAAATTAAATGAATTAACAGGAAGTATATCAAGTGTAGATACTAAGATTAATAGTGTTCAAAGAGATTTAGAAGGAACTAAGAGTACAGTTAGTAGTCATACATCACAGATAAATGGATTAAATTCTACAGTATCAACACAAGGAGCAAGTATAACACAATTACAAAATGAAATAGCTTTAAAGGTTGAACAGACAGATATTACTAATGCTATTAATAATGTTCAAATTGGTGGGAGAAATTTATTAATTAATAGTGATAATGGATATTTAAGCGATTTAAAAGTATACAACAATTCAGATGTTAGTTATTCAGATGTCGCTGATTGGAGAAGAATGACATTTACAAATCAATTAAATAATGAAATTGTTCATTCTAAATGGTATACACCAGTACAATTAGGAGATTATACTTTTAGTATAATGTGTAGAACTGACGCAACATCTATTTCTACTAATATTTCAGTATATACAAATGAATCCGGACACAGAGTTGTTGCAGCTTCTGTTATAAGCTTGGGTAATGGGTTATATAAAATTATTGCTTCTTTCAGTATAAGTAATCTCAATAACTTAAGGATTGTTGACCTCTCTAGTTTTAAAACTGTTGGTGCAACTTATGTAGAATTTAGATACCCTATGTTAGAGACAGGAAACAAGTCTAGTAATTGGAGACCAGCGCCAGAAGATGTAGATAGCTCTATAGCAAATGTACAAACACAAGTTACTACAACTAGTAACAAAGTAGCAACTATAGAAACTAACTTAAGTTCCATAACACAGAGGGTATCTAGTACGGAAAGCACAGTAAGTACACATACTACACAATTAGGAACAGTTGATAGTAGAATAAATACAGCTAAAAGTTCTGCAATATCAACAGCTTCTAGTGATGCAACAAGCAAAGCAAATAATGCACAAACAAATGCAATCAATAGTGCAAAGTCTTATACGGATGGACAAATAACAACTGTCAATAAGACTATAACAGATAAAGTTGCTGAAATTAAAACTACAACTGATTCTATAACTCAAAGAGTAAGTTCTACTGAATCTACTACAAGTACTCTTACTACAAAAGTTAATACTGCTCAATCTACTGCTGATTCAAAAGCTAAAGTATTTACTTCTACTCCTACAGTACCATATAAAGTAGGGGATCTTTGGACTGGTGGACCTTCTGGTGATGTTATGAGATGTAAAGTAGCTAGAACTTCTGGAAACTATACAGCATCAGATTGGGAAAAGGCAAGTAAATACACAGATGATACTAAAGCCAATGCTGCTCAATCTACTGCCAATACTGCTAATGCTACAGCTAATGCAAATAAAACTGAAATAACATCAACAAAAAATAAAGTTTCTACTATAGAAACAAATTTAAATAGCATTACAAGCAAAGTTTCTTCTGCAGAAAAAAATATTACTACTATTAATGGAAATATTACTAGCCTACAAAATAGAATGAGTTCTGCAGAACAAAAAATAACATCATCTGCAATTATCAGTACTGTTCAAAGCACAATTAATACTGCAAAAAATGAAGCTATTAATTCTGCTAATAGTTCTACTGATAATAAGTTAAAGAGTTATGCAACTACATCATCTTTAACTCAAACTGCTAATAATATCACAGCTAGTTTTAAATCTAGTGGTGGATTTAATTTATTAAAAAATTCTGATGCAAAGAATGGATCTTCTTATTGGGTGAGCAATGGTGGAGGACTTTCTATAACTACAGCTGGAATAAATCCTTTTATTGGTGAAAAAGAATTTAAAACTACTTTTCCAAGTGGAATGGCATATTATACAAGTGTAAGATTAAAAAGCAATACAGATTATGTTTATGAAGCTTGGATTTATACTAATACTGCAATTACAAGTAATAGTTTAACACCATTACATTTTTGGTGTAGTAGCACAGCTGACACAAGTGGTCAATCTCAATGTACTGTTATAGATTATAGACAAACTTTAACAGTAAATGCATATACAAAAGTATATGTTCATTTTAGAACTAAGTCTGGAAATGTGTTTTTTAAACCATTTATTTATAGTTCAGCTACTTCTGGTATGATATGTGTTAAACAAATTTCATTATCAGAAGGAACTATAGAATCAGCTTGGACACCACATCCAGATGAAGTCTATTCTGGATCAACTATGATTGATGCTAATGGTGTTACTATCAATAATGGGGCATTAACACTTAAAAATAAAGCTGGAGTTACTGTATTGAGTGGGGATAGTAACGGAAATTTAAATCTTTATGCTGTAGGTTCTAAATTTAAATTTACTGCTACAGGAACAAGAACTATTGATATGTGGGCAGATACTGGTGATGTATTTACAATTAAAGTTCCTTTCTATAATGAAAATTCAGGATTTAGATTATGTACTGATACGGGCGTTGATTTAATTACTGCAGCAGCTAAAAATGGTGATGTTTATAGATTAAAACTTCATGGTTTTCAAACAGATAATATAAAAGCGACATATATGGTAGCATCTAAACAGCTCTATAAATATGACGATAACGGAATCTATTGGAAACCTATTTATACTAGAAATGAAAACGCTGGTATAAAAATGATTGATAAGCTAGGTATTGTTAATAAAAGTGCTGGTGGATTATATATGCAAGTGGATATGGACGGTGGAGGAGCTTATGGTATAGATATTTGGAGTTCTGATGTAAATTTAAAGAAGAACATCAAGGAACTAAACTCCAAAATTAAACCTCTTTCTCTACAAGAAGATAATGCAACAGGATTAGAATTAATTAAAAAAATAAAACATTATGAGTTTGATTATGATGAAACAAAAGGCTTTGAAGGGCATATAGATTGTGGTTATATATCACAACAGTTACAAGAAGTTAATACCAACCTTGTTACAGAAGTAGAACAAGAAGATGGAACTGTATTATTACAACCTTTAGCATCTGCTTTATTACCACATATAACTAAAGCGATGCAACAGCAACAAGAAAAAATAGAGGAGTTAGAAAATATAATATTAGAATTAAAGTCAAGGATAGGAGCTTAGGAAACTAGGCTCTTTTTAATACAAAAGATAACGTCTGAAGTTAGGAATTTTATATTAAGGAAGGTGTAAAAATGAATTTTATACAAATAGGATTATTAAAAATATTACCACAAGCAGTTTCTGTATTGATTATAGCTTATTTGGGATGTAAGGTACTTGATATGTTATTAGGAGTTCTTAAAAGTTGGAAAAATGCTAATTATAAATCTAGGAAAATGAGGGATGGAATTGTTAGATGGATTGCTGAAATGGTCGCGATTGTATTTGTAATTGGTGTTGATCTTGTACTTGGACTTAATTTTTATCTATGCGGATTTACATTATCGCTATTTATATATAAAGAAGCAGGAAGTATATTAGAAAACTTAACAGAATGTGGAGTCGAATTACCTGAAGTAGTTGCTAATAAGTTAGAAGTATTCAATAAAAAAGAGTAAATATTAGGGAGTCTATAAGGCTCTCTTTTTAAATTAACAAGAATACGTAATTTTTCATAATATAAATTAAAAGGAGTGTGTTAATATGAAAGTAGCAGTTAGAGGTGGACATTGTCCAAAAGTTCCAGGGGCAAGAGGTATACTAGATGAGTTAATAGAAGATAGAAAAGTAAAAGATGCAGTTATAAAATATTCAAAACAATTAGGGAATGAGGTTTTAGATGTAACCCCACCAGATTCAACTTCATCTTCATCTTCAGACTTAAGTTATGGTGTTAATAAAGCTAATAATTGGGGCGCTGATTTATTTGTATCTATTCACTTTAATAAAGCTTATGATTCCTATAATGGAGCATTAGGTAGCGAGGTATGTGTTTACTCAAATTATGATATAGCTCAAAGAGTAGTTAACGCTTTAGGAGAATTAGGATTTAGGAATAGAGGGCAAAAAATTAGAACTAATCTTTATGAATTAAGAAATACTAATATGAAATCAATGATAGTTGAAACTTGCTTTGTAGAAGCTACAGAAGATGTAGCGTTATATAGAAAGCTAGGATCAGATGCAATTGGAAAAGCTATAGCTGAAGCTATTAGTAATAAAAAGATTAATGAATATAAAAAGGTTCATGTAAGGGAATATTTAAATATTAAACCTTTTAATGCAGGATTCGGAATTTATAAAGATGATTCAAGTTGGGAGTTATGGAATAGAATAGCTTATTTAGGATGTCCTATAAGTGCAATTGTATTAGATAATCCTAGTAAAAATGTATACAAAGTGAAAGATTGTAGATATGGATTTGAAGGATATTGTTATATAGAGGAAAATAACAATACTACATTTACATCTTATCAAGCATATGCAGAAAAAGAGGAATCAAAAGAGGTTTTATTTAAAATTATAGCAGATGGGGTACAAGTAACAGACTTATGCAAAGCTAAATGGATTCCGGATATGATAGAGGAACAACTAAAAAAAGGGGTTAAAGATATAAAAATATTAGAATGTAATTGATAATCAAGGCTAGTAGGTAGGTGAAATCTTACTTACTAGCTTTTTGGGTGATAAAATAAAGAATTAAATTAAAATAAAATAATTTAATATTATTTTTAAAGATGCTTTTTTAGATTTTTAGTATATTCATTGATATAAGGTATATATAATTATAAAAAATATAGTATATATGTGTACAATCTTTATTTATATTGATATATATAATAATTTACTGTATAATTTTGTAGAATATATAGATAGTGTGAGGGGAAAATGTTTTTATCAAATAGAAGTACATTAGATTTAGATAATTTAATAAAATCATTTGAGGTTGGTTATAGAACATATATAAGTAGAGTAGTTATAGAATCAATAGGCTCAAAAGAAAAATTATTGGAGATTTTTAATGAAATAGAATTATCTTCAAGTTCACTTATTAATTCAGGAAAATATTTAGGAAAATTAAATAAGTTGAAAAAAAAATATAATGAATTATATGAATGCATGGAATACTCATATAATTCTATGAATACGAATGAGATAAATAATAGTACAGAAGTCAAAGTGTTATATGTATCAGAATTAATAGACATTATAATACTTTTAGCAAGTCCATATTTTAATTGTTTATTCAAAAACTTTGAAACAAAAGATCAATTTGTATATTTTTCTGAAGTATATAAAAATGTAAGAAATGATTTATCTCATCCAGCATCATCAAAAGTATCATTAGATGATACTAATATAGTCATTAGATATATAAAAAAATTATTAGATACGATTGATGATAATTCATTTTGGTATTTTAGCAAAGATTATATTAAAGAAAGCATTGAAAATTTAACAGATTCTATCGGAGATAAAATTAATATAAAAGTTAATAATTTGAATGAAATAGCTTTGCATCATAAAAAAATAATAGGAAGAGAAAAGGAACTTGATATTTTAAATAAATGGATAATAGGAGAGGAAGGATCCTATAGAACTGCAAATTCAGTTGTAGCATATGGATATGGAGGAATAGGGAAGACTACTTTAGTAGTTGAATTTATAAATGAATTAATGAAAAAAATAATTGATAAAGAAATAGAAAATAATTATCAATATATATTATTTTTTTCTAGTAAAAATGAGTATTTAGAATTTATGAGTACTAATGGCAAGCTATATATAGATGAGGTACGACAGCAAATTTCATCATTCGATGATTTTAAAAATTCTTTATGCAATTATCTAAGCATAGATAATGAAGATAGTATATATAAATATATGAGTCAAAATGAAGGTATAGTAGTTATAGATAATATAGAGAATTTAAAAGATAAACAAAGGCTTATAGAATTTATAAAGAAAAGTCCTAGAACAGTACAGTATATAGTTACATCTAGAAACGAAGAGATGTGTGAAGAAAAATTAAATGTATTAGGTTTTGATGAGAAAAATAATGGAATAAGCTTTATAGATAAATATATTAAAGAAAATAATTTTGATATATTTTTAACGGAAGAAGAAAAGAAAAAATTAATAAATGCTGCAGTTGGGAATACTCTGATATTAGTAACATCTTTAGAGCGTATTAGAACGGGTAATAGTACTATTGAAAATATAATAAATGAATTAAATAATATTAGTTCATATAATACCCAACAAATTGCAGACTTTATGTATAAAAATACATTTGATCAAACAATTGATGAACTTAAAGATTATAATGTAGAAAATTTATTAAGAGTTATAGCTGTATATGAAGAGCCAATAGATTTATATGCAATGAGTGAATTAACTAATATTCAGATAAGGGATATTGAAAAAATGTGCGATACATTAACAAATAAATTAGTTTTATATAAAACACAAGATTTATATGTGTTAAATGATTTTGCTAGTAAATTTATATTTTCAAAAGTATTATTAGGCGATGTTGAAATTGAGAAATTATATAAGAATATTAATTCATATAAAGATAATATTAATATGAATTTAAGTAAACTAGAAAAGAAAAAAAGAGAAGATAAATTCTTTTTAGAAGTTATAAATGATTGGTTACCACAAAATAATACTGATAAAATAGCTATAGCAGGAGTATTTAATTTATATAATAAAATAAATGGTAAGTTAAAAGATGCAAAAAGAAAAAGGCGAAAAGATAAGAATAAAATAGAGTCAAAGTTTATTAGTGAAACTATTGAATATATAGAAAATGAGTTTAAACAATATGAATCAAAAAGCCCTCATCCATATATAAGATCTCAAAAAGCGCGTATTTATAAAATATTTTTAGATACTAATTTATGTGATAAAGATAATAGAGAATTGATTATAAATAGGATTAAAGATAACTTTGAGCAAGCTATAGTTTCAGTTAATTTTTACTATCAATATATTAAAAGTACTAAATCTTTTGCAGCGTTTTTATGGACTTATGGTATTTTTCTAAATAGGGATATTAACGATGTTAATTATGCAACAAATATACTTAAACAAGCTAAGGAAATTTATGATAAATTAGATGTTATAGAAGTAAATTATGTGAAGTTATGCAATGAGTTAGCTAAGTGTTATTCTGATAAGTATATAAAGACTAATGATAAAATTTATTTTGATTTATGTAGAGAAGCATGCAATACAATATTAAACTCACAAGGGAAGTATAAATTACAGAACCGTGATAAAGATTTTGATTATAAGAGATTTAGAACAGAATTTAATAATTTTATGAAATAAATAGAGAGGGATAAGTAATACTTATCCCTCTCTATTTATTTCATATCGTACTTAAATAATATATATTATTTTAAAATTAAACGTTAAAAGTTTTTGTTA
>OLNJ01001111.1_pt1 | contig 15963 bp, 10 predicted proteins | sample 1672191 | NCBI WGS metagenome assembly OLNJ01 (sample SAMEA3136657, study PRJEB25190) | human gut metagenome | biome: human gut; feature: human-associated habitat; material: faeces | place: Austria | collected 2013 | reverse complement strand
GCTATGCAAAGGTTGACAAAGCCGGGATTTACAATATACTAATTATGGAGGAAAAACAGCCGATCATCGCTTTGGGGGCCGGCGGTTCTTCCAAGCTTGTCTTTGATCAGGGCAAACGTATTGAACGTGTGGAAAATGTCAAAGATGTTACAAATTACATTGACCGTATTGATGAAATGATAGAACGAAAACGCAAAGGAATCAATACCTGGTTATGACAGCAGGAGGTGGACGTATTGCAGACAGCAGAGAAAGAGCCGGGACAGGCGGAAATATTCAAGTCTGGTGACAGATTGCTGGATTTTGATCTTTCTGAGGAACTGAATCATGGAATTGCTGTCAGTAATCTTGCGTATGCTGTAGCTGCCGAACTGGGGCAGGACGAGGAGTTCTGTTATCAGATGGCGATTGCCGGAATGCTCCATGATATTGGGAAGCTGAAGCTTACCGGCTATATCAACGGACAGGAAAATGATCCCCTTCTGATAGAAGAACTGAAGTATGTCCGTATGCATTCTTCGCTGGGATATGAAGAACTGAAGGATCAGGGGTATTCAGAGCTGGTACTTCAGAGTGTTTTGTATCATCATGAAAATTATGATGGCAGCGGCTATCCGTCGAATCTCAGAGGGGACAGCATTCCGCTTGGGGCCAGAATTTTGCGTGTTTGCGATGTTTATGCGGCACTGAGCTCAGACAGACCTTACAGAAGAGCGTTTGATGTCAGTACAGTGATAGAGCTTATGATCGATGAGATCAAAAATTTTGATATGGAAGTTTTTCTTGCATTTCAGAGAGTTGTACACAATAACAAATAACAGGAGGACAGTATGGCGTTAAAGAAGAAACCGGTTACCGGTATGAAAGACATTTTACCAAAAGAGATGGAAATTCGTAATTATGTGATGAACATGATTCGTGAAACATATGGAAAATTTGGATTTTCTGCAATTGAGACACCATGTGTGGAGCATATCGAAAATCTCAGCAGCAAACAGGGTGGAGAGAATGAGAAACTGATCTTCAAGATTCTGAAACGAGGAGAAAAACTGAAACTGGATACAGCAGAGTGTGAGGCTGATCTGGTTGATTCAGGCCTTCGTTATGATCTGACTGTACCGCTTTCCAGATATTATTCCAACAATGCAGGACAGCTTCCGACTCCGTTTAAGGCACTTCAGATGGGCAATGTCTGGAGAGCGGACCGTCCGCAGAGAGGCCGTTTCCGCCAGTTTATGCAGTGTGATATTGATATTCTTGGTGAGCCTACTTATCTTGCAGAAATTGAACTTGTCATGGCAACAACGACATTGCTTGGCAAACTGGATTTCCATAATTTCACGATCCGTATCAATGACCGAAAAATCCTGAAAGCTATGGCACAGTACAGTGGATTTCCGGAAGATAGCTTTGATACAGTTTTCATCATTCTGGACAAGATGGACAAGATTGGTCTGGAAGGTGTAGCTGAAGAACTGGAAAAAGAAGGTTTCAGCAAAGACAGTATTGATACCTATCTTGGTATGTTCAAAGAAATTACAACTGATATTGAAGGCGTACGTTACTGCAAAGAAAAACTGAGTGATGTTCTGGATCCGAAAGTAGCAGAAGATCTTGAGACCATCATCACAGCAGTTGATTCTGTGAAAAATGCAGACTTTAAGATTTCCTTTGATCCGACTCTGGTTCGTGGAATGTCTTACTACACAGGTCCGATCTTTGAGATCGCAATGGATGAGTTTGGCGGTTCTGTTGGTGGCGGCGGACGTTATGATGAGATGATCGGTAAATTCACCGGACAGAATACTTCTGCATGCGGATTTTCCATTGGATTTGAGAGAATCGTTATGCTGCTTCTGGAGAGAGGGTATGAAATACCGACAAATGCAGCTAAGAAAGCGTATCTGATCGAGAAGAACATGCCGGCTGATAAACTTCTTCCGATTCTGAAACAGGCAGAAGAAGAACGTAAGAAGGGTGTTCAGGTCAACATTTCTATCATGAAGAAAAATAAGAAATTCCAGAAGGAACAGATGACAGCGGAAGGATATACAGAATTTGTAGAATTCTTTAATAAATAAGTGCTTCAAAAAGGAGAAAAATCATGGCTGAAAGTATGAAAGGTCTGCACAGGACATGCCGATGTGCAGAAGTAACAAAGGATATGGTCGGCAGCAAAGTAACCCTGATGGGATGGGTGCAGAAGGCACGTAACAAAGGAGGTCTTGTCTTTGTTGATCTTCGTGACCGTTCCGGTATCATGCAGGTGATCTTTGAAAATGGCAGCATTGACCAGGAAGGTTTTGAAAAAGCAGGCAAACTGAGAAGTGAGTTTGTAATCGCAGTTACCGGTACAGTTGAGAATCGCGGTGGTGCTGTAAATGAAAATCTTGCTACAGGTGCACTGGAACTCCGTGCAGAATCTTTAAGAATTCTCGCAGAGTCTGAGGTTCCGCCTTTCCCGATCGAAGAGAACAGCAAGACAAAAGATGAAATTCGTCTGAAATACCGTTACCTTGACCTGAGAAGACCGGACCTTCAGAGAAATTTGATGATGAAGAGCAAAGTAATGATGCTTACCCGTAAATTTTTCACAGATGAAGGATTCCTGGAAGTTGAGACACCAATGCTTGGTAAGAGTACACCGGAAGGTGCGAGAGATTATCTTGTTCCGTCCAGAATTCACCCAGGTTCTTTCTACGGCCTTCCACAGTCTCCGCAGCTGTACAAACAGCTTCTGATGTGCTCCGGATATGATCGTTACATTCAGATCGCACGTTGTTTCCGTGATGAGGACCTTCGTGCAGACCGTCAGCCGGAATTTACACAGATCGATATGGAGCTTTCCTTTGTAGACGTAGACGATGTTATCGATGTAAATGAGCGATTCCTTGCTTATCTGTTTAAAGAAGTTCTGGATGTGGATGTCAAGCTTCCAATTCAGAGAATTACATGGCAGGAAGCTATGGACCGTTTCGGTTCTGACAAACCGGATATGCGTTTTGGTATGGAACTGCATGATGTAAGTGAAGTAGTGAAAGATTGCGGATTCGTAGTATTCAAGAATGCACTGGAGGCTGGTGGAAGTGTCCGTGGTATCAATGCAGAAGGCCAGGGAAGCATGCCTCGTAAGAAGATTGACAAGCTTGTTGATTTCGCCAAGACTTATGGTGCAAAAGGTCTTGCTTACATCGCTATTGCAGAAGATGGTACACGCAAATCTTCCTTTGCTAAATTCATGACAGAGGAAGAGATGGATGCTCTGGTTCGGGCGATGGAAGGTAAACCGGGAGATCTGCTTCTCTTTGCAGCAGACAAGAACAAAGTCGTATATGATGTTCTTGGTGCTCTTCGTGTAGAACTTGCAAAACAGATGGATCTTCTTGACAAAAACGAATATCGTTTCGTATGGGTAACAGAGTTCCCGCTTCTTGAATGGAGTGAAGAAGAAAACCGCTATACAGCAATGCATCATCCATTTACGATGTTGATGGAAGAGGATATCCCACTGATCGAGAGTGGAGATCTTGGAAAAATCCGTGCAAAAGCTTATGATATCGTATTGAATGGTAATGAGATCGGTGGAGGTAGTGTTCGAATCCATCAGAATGATATTCAGGAAAAAATGTTTGAGATGCTTGGATTTACGAAAGATGCAGCTTACAAACAGTTTGGTTTCCTTCTGAATGCATTCAAATATGGAGTTCCGCCTCACGCTGGACTGGCATATGGACTTGACCGTCTGGTTATGCTGATGGCAAAAGTTGACAGTATTCGTGATGTCATTGCATTCCCGAAAGTAAAAGATGCCTCCTGTCTGATGACAGAATCACCGAGTGTGGTAAGCGAACAGCAGCTTGAGGAACTTGGGCTTGAAACAGCTAAAGAAGAAACAACAGAAGAATAAGAGCAGCAAATAGGCTGCAGATATAAAAGAAAACGGCTGTCCCGGATGTGGGACGGCCGTTTTGAAGTATAAAAATTAGTTTTGTTCAGAGGAATCAGCGGTATCGTTTGCTTCTTCGGATACCGGAGTACTGCTGAGCGTTCCGAAAATGGCATTTCCGATTGCTGCATTGCTGTCCTGGAGTTTCCAGGAAACACCATCATTGGTAAGATGGAAAACAGCAGCAGTCTGTACAGTCGCTGTATTTGATTTGATTTTTGACAGAAGCAGCTGCATGGATTTTTCATAACGTTTGACAGAACCATCAATTACAGCATCGGCAGAACTCAGATAAGTATCCAGTTCATTCTGATAGGCAGTAAGGATCGCATTGCTGTCAAAGGTAGTGATCTTAGTCTGAATGACAGCATTGTAGCTTTCTTCGTCACAGCTGGAAATATTGAAATCAAAAGTAGAGTGAAAAAGCTCCACCAGTGCGGCAGCAATAGAATTCTTGTCTGTATCGGAAGTATTGAACAGGCTTTCGATTCCAAGATAATTGCCCATTTGTTCTGTATTCATTGTTTTAAGGGTATTCAGATAGACGGTCAGGGTTTCCTCAGGTGAGAGGAGGTTGTTATCAGACAGATAAGTCATCAGACCGCCGACAAGATTGTTCTCCAGGGAGTGTGAACGTATGATCTCCCATTCGTCTTTGTCATCATTACTTCCCTTATTACAAAGTTTCACAGTACATTCTCGTTCTACGGTAGCATAATTGTTATTGCTGAGGAGTTGATCCAGCAGGAGATAACGTTCTTCCATGGAATCTGTGGTTTTTTCTGTAGCCTGTTCTTCGCTGTCAGCCGCTTTGAGAATTGCATTTTTCAGAGAAGCTTCGCCGTAATCTTTGGCAAGAGAGGCTGCATCTATTGTGGATAAGCGCAGGGAAGCTGTGGCTTCTTTTTTATCGTTGTCGACGTTTACACTCAGAATTTCGTAATCAAAATTCTGGAAGAAGAGAGAAAAGACTTCTTTTACTTCATTTGAGAGTTTGATCTCTTTGGTAGCGTCGGGAAAAAGTTCTTTGTAGGATACATATTTCTGGGTCGTATCAGAGTCCAGATTTTTCAGTAGATCCAGTTCATTTGTGATAACTGCCTGTACATCTGTCTTATCCACGTGGGAACAGCCGGTCAAACATATGACAGCCAGGATAATCAGCAGAAATGGCATCAGACCTTTTGCGATCTTCATAGGTATCTTTCCTTTCAAAAATAATCCTTTATATTTTATCAGATAAGCATGGAAAAGTCAAAAAATGGTAATTTTATGCTGTTTTGGAAGACATTTATGAAAATATTGTGAAAACCGGGATGATTTTGTACAGCTCTTTCATTTTCAGGTGTAATCTGATATGATATATAAGTTAAAAAGTGATTTTTACAAAGTAAACACATGAATAGTGTACCATTAAGTCAGTAATGTCTGGACTGATAGGAGGAAACACAGATTTATGAAAAAACGTATTTTAATCCTTCTCGGGATATTGATAATTGGTGGCGGTGCTGCTGCAGGAGTATGTTGGAAAATGGGCGTATTTGGTCAGCAGGAGACAAGTGGAGATTCTGTATATGTAACCAAAATAAGCGACCTTACCGGACAGACATCAGGAGTTTCCAACCGCTTTGCAGGAGTAGTTGAGCCTCAGGAGACTGTTTCTGTAGAACTGGAGAGTGGACGGACAGTAAAAGAAGTCCAGGTTAAGACCGGTGATCAGGTCAAGAAAGGGCAGCTTTTGTTTGAATATGATCTGAGCAGCATTCAGGAGAGCCTGGAAGAAGCACAGCTTGACCTTGACCGCCTGAAAAATGAGGCAAGCAGTCTGAACGAGCGGATTGCCACGCTTGAAAAAGAAAAGAAAAAAGCAAGTCAGGATAATCAGCTTTCTTATACGATTGAGATTGAGACAAACAAAATGAATCTCAAGAAAAATGAATACAGTCAGAAAAGCAAGCAGGCTGAGATTGACAAACTCCAAAGTGCGACCGGCAATACAGAAGTCCGGAGTTCAATTGATGGTGTTATCCAGAAAATCGATACATCGAAGCTGACAACAGAGGATAACAGCAGCGTGGATGATACAGATTCAGGAGATTTTTCTCAGTCTGATGATAGCAGCAGCGGGGGCAGCAATGCATTTATTACAATCCTGAGTACAGGTGCTTACCGTATAAAAGGTACAGTCAATGAATTAAATGTAAACAGCATTGTTGAGGGCGAACCGGTAATCATTCGATCTCGTGTGGATGACAGTCAGACCTGGAAGGGGACCATGGGAACGGTTGATAAGGACAGTGCATCTTCCGGCAATAATAACAATTCTTTTTACGGAATGACGGACAGCAGTGATTCTCAGACGAGTACCAGTACTTATCCGTTTTATGTAAATCTCGATTCATCAGACGGGCTGATGCTTGGCCAGCATGTTTATATTGAGATGGATGAAGGACAGGAAAGTCAAAAGACAGGAATCTGGTTAAGTGAGGTTTATATTGTTGATGCAGATACAGACAGTCCGTATGTGTGGGCAGCAGATAAGAAGGGCAAACTGGAGAAACGTAGTGTGATTCTGGGACAGCATGATGAAGAACTTGGAGAATATGAGATTGCAGATGGTCTTTCCAAGGATGACTGTATAGCATATCCGTCTGATATACTTGAGGAGGGAATGTCTACGACGACCAATATAGAAGATGCAATGGATACAGGCAACATAGATATGCAGCCGCTGGATGATAGCAGCTTCAGTGAAGATCCTCTTCCGGATACGGCTGATACAGAGGGTGTCAGTGAATATGAAATGAGCGATGACGGAACCGTTGTTGATGATCCGGAAGCAGTTGATGACAGCATTGTGGATGACAGTTCATCGGATGAATCAATGGATATGACAGACGGAAGTTCCGATTCAGGTGAGATACTGGATGATAATCTTATGCCGGTAGAGGAGGATACGGAGGAAGCACAATGATTTTGGATTTAAAGGGAATCTTTAAGAACTATCAGCAGGGAAAGATGAGTGTGCCGGTTCTGAAGGACGTTAATTTTTCCATGGAAGAGGGAGAATATGTGGCAATCATGGGACCATCCGGATCAGGAAAAACAACACTCATGAATATTATAGGATGCCTGGATAAGCCGACAGAAGGGAAATTTTTTCTGGATGGACAGGACATTCTCAACTGTTCAGAAAATGATATGTCAGATATCCGACTTAATAAGATCGGATTTGTATTTCAGAGTTTCCACCTTCTTCCAAGACAGTCTGCGCTTGCTAACGTAGAACTTCCATTGAATTATGCCAAAGTCCCGAAGAAAGAAAGACGGGAGCGGGCAATGAAGGCACTGGAAAGAGTAGGACTTGCTGATCGTGTAGACTTTCAGCCGAACCAGCTTTCCGGTGGACAGATGCAGCGAGTTGCGATTGCCAGGGCAATCGTAAATAACCCCAAACTCCTTCTGGCAGATGAACCAACAGGAGCACTTGACAGTAAATCAGGTGCTCAGGTCATGGAGCTTTTCCAGAAGCTGAATGATGAGGGGGTTACAGTCCTTATGATCACTCATGATCCGGACATTGCTGCACATGCAAAGCGGGTTGTGATGATTCGCGATGGAGAGCTGAAGGAAAAAGAGGTGAAGTAGTTCATGAAGAAAAAAATCATCATAGGTATCCTGATCGCAGCTCTGGTCGCAGGAGGATCTGCCGGCGGAGCAGTCTATTATAAAAAGTCTCATCAGAAAACGGTGTCTGTTGTAAGCGTTGACAGTCTGGCCGGTCAGTATTACATGGATGATACAAATCTTGATGGAAATATTGTTACCAGTGCGACGCAGAGTGTTAACATAGACAAAGATATGATCATTAAGGAGGTCTATGTATCAAAGGGGGATTCCGTTAAAAAAGGGGATCAGTTGATGTCTTTTGATATGACACTTGTTCAGATGGAACTGAATATAGCCAAGCTGAAACAAAAACAGCAGGAACAGGATCTGAATAAAGCGATTAACAGGCTGAGCAGCCTGAAAAACGGCGGTAAGATAGAAGAAAGTGATGGGGAGACACTGGATACTTCCGGCAGCACATCGGATGATACAGATACAAGCAGTGCGATGGATGACAGTAATGAAACTGCTTCGACGGGTGGAAGTGTGAAGGGCAATTATCTGGCTGCAATTATCCAGCCGGTTCTGGCGGCTGCTGTGGAGAAGACAGATATAGAATCTGCAAATACAGAAGAGACTGCTGTTGAGGATTCCGAAAGTGCAGCTGCACAAACACAGGGAACAGAGAGCGGCGCTGAGAACAGTTCAGATGGAAATGCAGATTCATCAGACAACAGTAGTACAGATGTGAAGGTTGAGTTTGAAGAGCCGGATACGACAGGAAATGATACCACAGTAACGATCAGTCCGGAGCCGACGAATATACCGGATGATAATGCCGATGGAGATTTCACAGACGAAATCGAGATCGTTGACACAGAACCGGATACTGGAACAGATGATCTGACGGATGGAAGTCCGATGTTTTATCAGGTTCTGGATGAAAATACAGAACCCTATACCGGAACAGGTACAGAGGATGATCCATATGTATTCCTCTGCAGTTCTGCAAAAGGCTATGTAGTTGCGAAGGGATCCTTTTTGAATAAAATGGCTGCTTTTCAGGCTGATGGTACGAAGGAACCTGGCAGAGAAGGATACTGGTATCAGCTGGAGTTTCATCAAAATGATACGATAACAAATCTGCTGGACCGTAAAGAATCCTGCACAGGCTATTATCTTGTAGATGGAGGCCTGCTGGAAAAAATGGTAACCGATAACTCTGAAGTTGAGTTTTCGCTGGACGGAGCATCTCATTATGAGAAGCCACCGGCTGATGGAGGCGGAGACGGAGGCGGCGGTGGAGATGATGGTGGTTCGGCATCTATCTCACGTGATGAGGCGATCAAGATTCAGCAGACTAAGATTGACAGCCTGAAACTGGACATCAGAGAAAGTAAACTGAATATTGAGAAACTCGAGAAAAAAGTAAAAAAAGAGGTAATATACAGCAAGCTGGACGGAACGGTTGCAAAAGTAGGCGATCCGGTGACTGGCGCATCTGATGGAAATTCTTTTATGACGATCAAAAGCAAAGAAGGTTACTACGTAAAAGGTACAGTCAGTGAACTGATGCTGGATCAGGTTAAGGAAGGTACGATACTGAACTGTTCAAGTCAGAATGGTGATTTTGAAGCAGAGGTGATCGATGTATCTGAGTATCCGGTTTCAGGTGATAATTATTCCGGCAATGGAAATCCAAATGTATCTTATTATACATATATTGCAACGATTCCGGACAAAACCGTCAAAGTATCGGACGAAGACTGGCTGACGATTTCTCTGACAAATAATACACAGAGCAAAGGAATTGTTCTGGACAGGGCATTTGTACGGTCAGAAAATGGAGCCAGTTATGTATACAAGGATGACAACGGAGTGCTGAAGAAACAGGTGCTTACCGTAGGTGGTAATGTAAATGGCGGCTACAGTGTACTGATAACCGGTGGAATCACCAGAGATGATAAGATTGCTTTTCCGTATGGTGACACGGTAAAAGAAGGTGCAAAGACCAAGGAAGTTTCTTCCAGTGAGATCTATGGATATTAGAAAGGTGGTATTTTATGCTTGAAAATATGAGGATATCCATTCAGGGAATCTGGTCTCATAAAATGCGATCTTTTCTGACTATGCTGGGTATCATTATTGGTATTGCATCGATCATTGCGATCGTGTCTACGATCAAGGGAACAAGTGAACAGATCAAAGAAGACCTGATCGGTGCGGGAAATAATACAGTTTCTGTGAGTCTGAATTATGGTGACAGTGATTATGATCCGGAGTATGGAATGACCGATGGTACGGAACCGCCGCTTCTCTCAGATCAGCAGAAAGAAGATGTTATGAATCTGGATCATGTGGAGAATGCGACATTCTTTTACAGCCGTACATATACCAGCAGCGTATATTATGAAAATACCAGTTTTCAGGGTGGAAGTATTTATGGAATTGATATGAATTATCTGGATACCTGTGGATATATGGTAAGATCCGGCCGTGGTTTTATACAGAAGGATTATGATGAGATGCGAAAGGTTGTACTGGTAGACAGCAATGCGGCAGATAATCTCTTTGCAGGAAAAGATCCTGTTGGAAAAACAATAGAGATTGGATCCGAACCGTTTACCGTTATTGGTGTGGTAGAACAGAATGATGATTATCAGCCAAATATCAAAACCATTGATGAGTACAATCAATATTATCAGATGATCATGGGAACAGTCATGATTCCGAATAAATGCTGGCCCATGGCATTTAAGTTTGATGAACCTGAGAATGCCGTGATCCGAGCAGATTCAACGGATAATATGAGTTCCGCCGGAAATGCAGCAGCAGATATTATGAATCAGGGAATCAACACCAATACATCCAAGTACAAATATAAAGCGGATGATGTAATGCAGCAGGTCAAGAACTTGCAGAAACTCAGTGAGAGCACCAATACACAGCTGATCTGGATTGCAAGTATTTCATTGTTGGTCGGAGGTATCGGCGTTATGAATATCATGTTGGTATCCGTCACTGAACGAACCAGTGAAATTGGTCTGAAAAAAGCAATCGGTGCACGAAAGAAAGTGATTCTGTTTCAGTTTTTGACAGAAGCCTCCATGCTGACAAGCATTGGAGGAGTGATCGGAGTTATTGTTGGAATTGCACTTTCCAAAGTGGTATCGGAACTGTCGGGGGCTCCGACAGCTATCAGTATACCGGCGATCATTGGTTCCGTTCTTTTTTCCACATTGATTGGCGTGATCTTTGGATTACTTCCGTCAGTCAAGGCTGCCGATTTAAATCCGATTGATGCACTTAGAAGTGAATGACAGAGGTTGGAGTTTGTTGATCAGAGACAGACTCCAATCTCTTTTTCTGTTATGAGGGGCATTTTTGATATTTTAATTGAGATGGAGAAAAAAATGTGTTAGACTATAATCAATATGCAATGATTCAGATATGAAGTAAAATACATGAGGAGATGCAGTATGAGAAAAATTGCAATTGTAACAGACAGTAACAGTGGTATTACGCAGGATGAAGGAAGAAAACTGGGAATCGCTGTTCTGCCTATGCCTTTTTATATTAACGATGTGATGTATCTGGAAGAAATCACTCTTTCACAGGAGGACTTTTATGAACGTCTGAAAAATGACGAATCCATATCTACTTCACAGCCGAGTCCGGCTGAAGTATGTGGTTTGTGGGATAATCTGCTGGAAGAGTATGATGAAATTGTACATATTCCGATGTCCAGTGGATTGAGTGCGTCCTGTGATACAGCTACCATGCTTGCCAGAGACTACGATGGCAGAGTACAGGTCGTTAATAACCAGAGAATCTCAGTTACGCAGCGTCAGTCAGTACTTGATGCAATGACATTAAGAGATGCCGGAAAGAGTGCGGCAGAGATTAAAGAAAAACTGGAAGAAGAGAAGATGGAGTCAAGTATCTATATTACTCTGGAAACTTTGAAATATCTGAAAAAAGGTGGAAGAATCACTCCGGCTGCAGCTGCGATCGGAACGGTTCTGAATCTGAAACCTGTTCTTCAGATCCAGGGAGAGAAGCTTGATGCATATGCAAAAGTGCGAGGTAAGAAGCAGGCAAAGAGAGTTATGATGAAAGCAATGCAGGAAGACTGGGATACACGTTTTAAGAAATATGTAGAATCCGGTGAGATGTGTCTGCAGATGGCCTATGCAGGAAACAAAGAAGAGGCCGAGGAATTCAAAAAAGAAGTTCAGGCAGCATTTCCTGGAATAGATATCCATATGGATCCACTTTCTTTAAGCGTTGCATGCCATATCGGACATGGAGCACTTGCTGTTGCATGCGCAAAGAAAGTAACTGTATAAAATAAGGAGTCAGAAAAATGAAAAAACTTATGGAATTAATGGCAGAAGAACTTGCTTCTGCTTTTAAAAAAGCCGGATACAATCCGGAATACGGTAAAGTTACTGTTTCCAACAGACCGGATTTATGTGAATTTCAGTGCAATGGAGCCATGGCAGGAGCCAAAGCATATAAGAAAGCGCCATTTATGATCGCAGATGATGTAGTTGAACATCTGAAAGACAGTCAGATCTTTGCGATGGCAGAAGTTGTGAAGCCGGGATTTATCAATCTGCAGGTTAAAGAAGAATTTCTTGCTGATTACCTGAAGAAAATGGCAGCAGATGAGAAATATTCTGTAAAAACAGCTGAGAAACCGAAGACGATCATTATCGACTACGGCGGACCGAATGTTGCAAAACCACTTCATGTAGGTCATCTTCGTTCTGCGATCATTGGGGAGAGTATCAAACGTATCGGACGTTTTGTCGGACACAAAGTGATCGGTGATGTACATCTTGGAGACTGGGGACTGCAGATGGGGCTGATCATTACAGAACTGAAACACCGCAAGCCGGAACTGGTTTATTTTGACGATACTTACGAAGGAGAATATCCGAAGGAAGCACCGTTTACCATCAGCGAACTGGAGGAAATCTATCCATGTGCAAGTGGTAAATCCAAAGAAGACGAAGAATACCGTAATGAAGCTCTTGAAGCAACACATCAGCTTCAGCAGGGTAAACCTGGATATATGGCTCTCTGGAATCACATCATGCAGGTTTCTGTTACAGACCTCAAGAGAAACTATGCAAACCTGAATGTTTCCTTTGATCTGTGGAAAAAGGAATCTGATGCACAGCCGTATATTCCGGATATGGTTCAGAAAATGAAAGACCAGGGATTTGCATATGAAGATCAGGGAGCACTGGTAGTAGATGTCAAAGAAGAATCTGATACCAAAGAAATTCCGCCATGTATGTTGTTGAAATCAGACGGAGCTTCTCTGTATACCACAACAGATCTTGCAACGATCGTAGAGCGTGTCAAACTCTTTGATCCGGATGAAATTCTTTATGTAGTAGACAAGCGTCAGGAACTTCATTTCATTCAGGTATTCCGCTGTGCAAGAAAGACCGGACTTGTAAAACCGGAGACGAAACTTTCTTTCCTTGGATTTGGTACCATGAATGGAAAAGACGGAAAACCGTTCAAAACAAGAGAGGGCGGTGTTATGCGTCTGGAAAATCTCATCGCAGATATTGACGAAGAGATGTTCCATAAGATTGTCGAGAACAGAAGTGTCAAAGATCAGGATGCAAAAGAAACAGCGGAGATTGTAGGACTTTCTGCAATCAAATATGGTGACCTGTCCAATCAGGCAACCAAAGATTATGTGTTTGATATTGATCGTTTCACTTCCTTCGAAGGAAATACAGGTCCGTATATCCTGTATACGATCGTTCGTATCAAATCCATTCTCAATCGTTATAAAGAAGAAGGTGGAAACCTTGAAGCAGGAGAAATCCTTCCGGCTGTCAATGCAAGCCAGAAGAACCTTATGCTGGAGCTGACAAAATTCGGAAGTACCATTGAGAATGCTTTCGAAGAAAAAGCACCGCATAAGATTTGTGCATACATTTATGAAGTATCCAATGCATTCAACAGTTTTTACCATGAGACTAAGATTCTCAGCGAAGAAAACCAGGCACAGAAAGAATCCTTCCTGAAACTTCTCGGTCTTACAAAAGATATACTTGAAACAAGCATCGACCTTCTTGGGTTCTCAGCACCGGATCGTATGTAATTGAATTAAAGTCTCACCTCCCATCTGGAAGGTGAGATTTTTTTAGAAAAAATTTATTATTTTCCATTCCTTTTTATGATATACTTATTTCATCTCAAAATTCTATAAGTTGGAATTCCCAACATTTTTCCATACAGATATTTATAAAAATCAGCGAAAGGAGCGATCGATATCGATCTAACAGGAATCATACTGAAAGGCCGCTATTGTATTGTCGAGCAGATTGGCAGAGGCGGTGAAGGTTCCATGTATCTGGCACGTGATCTGGAACTTGGCATTTTTCGTGCGGTAAAAGAGCTGCCTGCCAGCAGCAGAAGAGAGGCCGGACTGCTCAGACTTCTTGAACATCCCTATCTGCCAAAGATGATTGATTACACAGAGAGGGGTAACTTTTGTTACATCATCATGGAATATATACATGGCAGATCTCTGGAAGAGTATATGCAGGAAGGATATGTTTTTTCCATAGAGGAGATACTGTGCATAGGTGATGTGACCTTGCAGGTACTGGAATATTTTCATTCCAGGAAACCGGCAGTTTTTTATGGGGATCTGAAGCCGGCAAATATAATGATGACAGATCAGAAACGCCTTTATCTGGTAGATTTTGGAAGTGCGGTTTTTTCATATAGTGCTTCTTATAAAGAAACAAAGGGAACAAGAGGATATGCTGCCCCTGAACAGCTGCAAGGAAAGATAAGTGCAGCCAGCGATTTTTATGCACTTGGAAAAACAATGGAAGTGCTTTGTGGCAAAAAGAAATTCCGGTATTTTTTGAAATGTCCTGCTTTGGGGAAATTTATTTTCAGATGTTGCCGTACAGAGCCGGAGAAGCGCTGGCAGGGTACCGCGGAGGCAAGAAATGAATTATGTAAAATTCATCCGCTGAATTTGCAGCTGAAAGCTGTACTTTTCCCGCTGGCGGTAGCTTTGGTGGTGTTTGTGGCTGTTCTGGGTTCAGGATTAGACAGAGAAAAACTGCCAGAGCTGTCGCAGATGCTGACACCGGTGACCGCGCAGTATTTTACCATGGAATATCAGACTGGTTCTGCAATATGGAAAGAGAAAATACATGTTCACATAGAAAAAGAGCTGCAGAATTTGCAAAAAGTTTATCAGAAGACACAGGATCAGATTCGAATTCTGGAACTGCTTGCGTGGAACGGGCAGCTGGCAGACAAAGCAGATCATGCAGAAATCTACTATCGGCAACTGTTAACATATGAGCCGGAGTATAGTAAGGGCTATCTGGAATATGGATTATTTTTGTGCAGACAGGGCAGGTATCAGGAAAGCAGAGCAGTATACAGACAGTGGAAAAACAGGGCAGAAGAAAAAAGAATGCAGATAGCAGATGCATTTGCTGAAGAATGGCAGGAATGGAAGAAGGAGGCAGGAATTATTTTTGGAAGGACGAAACAATCTTTTTTGGAAGGTGCTTTTTAGTTTACTGATAATGGCAGTGTATGGAAGTTGTTCAGCTGCATATGCAGCTGAGTTTGGTGGGTTTGAGGTTTCAACAGGGATCGGTGAATATGAAGGAACCGGAGAAGAATGGGAGGATGAGCCGGTATGCAATACACCAGAACAGAATGACAGTAATACTTATGTAGATGAAGCACGAAATGACGGACAGGAATCAGAACAAAATACTTCAGGAACGGTATCCTCATATAATGAGGAGTATGAACAAGTGCCTGTACAGAATTGGAATGCACGGGAAAGTTCCACAACAACTGAAAAAAACCGTTCTTCTGTAACAGAATATACGGAAAGGTATAGAGGAGAGAACGAAAATGTAAGTAGTTCGATCATGGATGAAGACAGAATCATCAAGTCTGAGAGTACGGTAGTATCGATTCCCGCAGAAACGAGTCCGACATGGATACCGACCGTGATTCCAACTCCAACTCCGGTTCCTGCGCCAACAGCAACTTCAATACCGGTATTTACAGAAGTCCCGAAAGAAGAGGTGGAAACAGTAACAGAGTACAAGGAAGAGTACCGTCTGCCGCCTGCAGAATGTCTGCGAAAAATGAAACTCTTATGTTTGAGACAGGAATTGGGAAAGGGAGAATATGCAGAAATTCTAATCAAGAAGAATACAGTGGTGGAAATTGTAAGTGTACGTGTAAACGGACAGGAAAAAGACTGGGATACAGAGGGAGAAATAGTCAGAGTACATGACCTTGTCAATGAGATAAATCTGCTGGAGATTGTAGCTATGATACCGGCAGATTTTACGTGGACGGGAGAGAAAAAGAATGTTATACTG
>OLNJ01001106.1_pt1 | contig 16039 bp, 15 predicted proteins | sample 1672191 | NCBI WGS metagenome assembly OLNJ01 (sample SAMEA3136657, study PRJEB25190) | human gut metagenome | biome: human gut; feature: human-associated habitat; material: faeces | place: Austria | collected 2013 | reverse complement strand
GAATATTGAATGCAGATTTTAAAGCTTTGTGAATTACCACTCCGCTATCTTCAATCTTATTAAAAAACAAATTATATTTTATTAATCTCTCTTTATCTATATCTAAAAAATATTTTACAAACTCATGATTAATCATAGAATCTCCTATAACTTCTAGAAATGTATTTACCTCTTTCCTTGACAATAATAATTTATTTATAATCATAACATCCTCCACCTAATAATTACTTAAATCTTTGAATCTATTTATACAATTACAAATTTAAATATAACTTTCCTTAGATTATATTAAGTAATTCTACAAATTATACCTATACATATTAATATTAAAATAATAAAGAAGTTGTTGATAACTCTCTTAAATAAGATCTTTACCAACAACTTCTGAATCTGTTATGCGTGTTTTATTATTCTTTTATTTCTTCTTTTTCTTCATCTTTATCCACTTTATCATCTTCTGAAGCTTCTAAACTACTATCAACTTCAGAATCTTCAATGTTATTACATGAGAATTTTTCAAAAGAAACTATCTTTTTTACTGGTGCAAGTAAAAAACCTACTGTTGCTCCTGCTAAGAAAGAAACTGCTCCAATTAAAACTTTTTCCTTGTTATCCACTTTTCTACCTCTATATATAAAATACTTCATACTTCTATACTATTCAAAACCTTAATTTATTTTACAAAAATTTTATCTTACTATTTTTCTAGTTACTGTACCTACTCCTATTCCTATTATTATTAATCCAACTAACATTTCTACATTTCCTAGAAATTCTGAAACCCTAACTGGTTCTATGCTACTAGATCCAACTCCTGAGAACATACCACAACTAAGGGTAATTGCTTTATGTATATTTAATAGATGGTAAGTTAAATCATTACTGTATATTTTATAATTTAAATAACTTATTATATTATCATCTATTTTTATTCCAAATATTAAATATAAAATTGCAAAAATTAATATAGTTGCTAATGCAAAAATAATTGAATATATAGGTCTTTCTCCATAACCACAAATTGACCAATATAAAAATGAGTTTATTCTTGGAAAAATTTTTAAAGTCTTTCTTTGCGTCAACTTACACAAATAATAGTACTCACCAAAGTTATTATTCAGATTATTTTCCTTAAATTTATCTCCTATTGTTTCATAGGTCATATATAACCCTTCATATTCATTTCTGTCTTTCTCTCTAAGCTTTATTTTGTCAAAAAATGTCTTTTCATCTAACTTACTCTTTATTTTATCAGTAAAATCTAAATCTATAATATATGTACTCATTATTTTTGCTCCAGATAGATCACAATCTTCTATTCTAATACGTTTTAATTCTGAGTCTATTATAATCAAACTAGTCATATCACTTAATAAAAAGTAAGTATTACTAATAAAACAACTACTAAATATACAGTAAGCTATCGTGCTTCCATCAAACTTAGCATATATTTCACAATTACTAAATTCACATGAAAAATTATCTCTTCTATTTAATGAAGGTTTCTTTTCACTTTCCTCTTTATAAAAGCTACAGTTTTTAAATATAACTCCTCCACTTTCAAATTTGCACTTTTTAAATATACACCCTATAAAATTACAATTTTCAAATTTTATATTACCAAAAGTGCAATTTTCAAATATAGTACAAACTATATCTTTATCATTGATTTTCTCATAATCTTCTTCATCTTTAATTCTTCCTATTCCAAAATGTTTATCTTCAAATTTTTTATAGCTATATTCATTATCAGGAATATAAATTTTGGGCAAATCTTTTGTTTCAATTAGTTTATTAAATATTTCTTCATTATTCTTTCTTCTTTTTTTTAACTGTTCTCCTGTTACTTGTCTTTCCTCTTTAAAATTTACATATGACACTATACATTCAACCCCTTATATAACTATTATGTTATTTATACAAGTACTTTATTCTTCTAAGTAAAACAAAAAGTACTTGCGCTTACACAAGTACTTTTTCCTTAATTAACTTCATTTGAATTATTGGTATCATTTTTATTGATACTATCTTCTATACTTTTATTATCTATATTGTTATTTATATCTTTAGGCTGAATATTAGTTACTGAATATATTTTATCTATTATAATATCGTATCCACCACATAACATAACTGTTACTATTAATGAATTAATAAAAACACCATAATAATATATTACTGTTTGCGTTGCTGTCTTTGTTACAAGTCCCATTATTATAATATGACTTATAGCTAGAAGAAAAGTATAAAATCTAGTTCTAATATTTTTAATTATAGGTAAATTCTTTGTAACAAAAACGATTAACTCTACAACAAAAAGTGTTCCTGTAAAACTTGCTAAAAAATCTGTAGTAACGAAATTATTTATTTCCATAAATTACTCCATTTAAATCTTTATAATTATTATATTTTAAAAATATTATTGTGTTCTTAAGTTAAATTATTATATTTTATTAAATATTTAAAGTTATATCTAAGTAATATAATTAAACTTTACTTTTCTTATATGATGATGGTAGTAATATTATGATTTATTTATATTTAAACTAAATTAAATTTACTTTATCTCTTTTAATAAACTTTCCTCTACCTTTTTTACCAATAAATTTTCCTTTATAATATATAATTTCACCATTACTTATAGTCATTATTGGATATCCCTTTACTTTAATTCCTTCATAAGCAGTATAATCCACATTTGAGTGTAAATTATTTGCACTAAGCACCTCTTCTCTATTAGGATCTATTATTACTAAGTCACCATCACTTCCAACTTGAATAGTACCTTTCTTAGGATATAATCCAAAAATCTTTGCTGGATTTGTTGCACAAACCTCTACAAATTTATTTATACTAATCTTCTCTTTCATTACACCTTCTGAAAATATTAATGGTATCCTCTCCTCAACACCAGGAGCTCCATTTGGACATTTAGTAAAATCATCTTTACCTAACTGCTTGTCTTTTGAAAATGAAAAAGGACAGTGATCTGTAGCTATAGTTTGAATATACCCTTCATTTATTCCCCTCCATAACTCATTACAATTATAACTTTTCCTAAGAGGAGGACTCATTATATATTTTAAACCTTCATTATTATCTAATTCATATTTCTCTTCATTCAATATTAAATATTGAGGGCATGTTTCTGCATAAACCTTTTCTCCTCTTTCTCTTGCCATCTTAATATAATCTAGCCCTAACTTAGTAGATAAATGTACCACATATAGAGGTGCATCTCCAGCTATTTTTGCAATATTTATCATTCTATTAACAGCTTCCCCCTCTGCCTCTTCAGGTCTACTCAAACAATGGTACTTTGGAGACTTTAATCCTTCTTTAGTAAATTTCTCTCTTAAATATTTTATACTTCCATGATTCTCACAATGTACAGTAGTAATACTGTCTAACTCATTTAATCTTTTAAATATTTTTACCATATCTTCATCTTCAATTTTATAGTCATATGTTAAATAAGCTTTAAAACTACTTATTCCTTCATCTTCAACTATGCTCTTCATCTCTTCTAGTATATTTTCATCTATATGTTGTATTACTCCATGAAAACTATAATCGATTACAGCATTATTATCAGCATATTTATGATATACATCTACTTGATGCTTCAAATTACAATTCTTAGGTCCAAATCCCATATGATCAACTATAGTTGTTGTTCCTCCACAAGCTGCTGCTATAGTCCCTGTATAAAAATTATCATTAGCTCTTGCTATACCTACATCAAGGTTAAAATGAGTATGTACATCTACTCCTCCTGGAATTATATACATACCTTTTGCATCTACTATCTTATCAGCATCTTTTAAAAGTTCTAATCCTATTTCACTTATTCTACCTTTTTTTATATAAATATCTCCATTATAAATATCACTAGCTGTTACTATAATTCCATTTTTAATCAATAAAGACATAATCATCAACCTCACTTTATATACTCTCTCACAATAATTTACGATATTATTCCATGAAGCTTATATAAAAAAAGACTGAATTTTATCAGTCTTTCTAAATAATAAACTCTTTACCCTATAGCATTTATATTTTCTTCTTTATACATTTATTACTTAAAATATTCAATTCCTATTGCTTCTCTTACTTCTTTTGTTGTTTTACTTGCTACTTCTCTAGCTTTAATGCTTCCTTCTCTTAATATCTTATATACATAATCTAAATCTTTCTCATATTCACTTCTTCTTTTTCTTATTGGCTCTAATTCTGCCTGTAGCACTTCATTTAAATAACGCTTTACTTTTACATCTCCTAAGCCACCTTGTTTGTACCGCTCTTTCATACTACAAACTTCCTCTTTATCTTTACAAAAAGCATCTAAATAAGTAAATACAGTGTTTCCTTCAACTTTACCTGGATCTGATACTTTGATATGGTTAGTATCTGTATACATGCTCATAATTTTTTTCTTAACCACATCAGCTTCATCTGATATATAAATAGCATTCCCTAATGACTTACTCATTTTTGCTTTACCATCAATTCCTGGTAATCTTCCTAAAGTATCTTCAGGAACCATTGCCTTAGGCTCCACTAATATATCTCCATATATAGAATTAAAGGTTCTAACTATTTCTCTAGTTTGCTCAATCATAGGCAATTGATCTTCTCCAACTGGCACTAAATTAGCTTTGAATGCTGTTATATCAGCAGCTTGACTTACAGGATATATAAAAAATCCAGCAGGTATACTGTTTTTAAAATTTCTTAATTTAATTTCCTCTTTTACTGTAGGATTTCTATTTAATCTAGCTACCGTAACAAGATTTAGATAATGCATAGTTAATTCATTTAACTCTTGTATTTGTGATTGTACAAATATAGTAGCTTTACTTGGTTCTATTCCAACTGCTAAATAATCTAAAGCAACTTCTATTAAGCTATTTCTTATCTTTTCAGGATTTCTTGCATTATCTGTTAATGCTTGCTGATCAGCTATCATAATAAAACTTTCATACTTTCCAGTGTTCTGTAATTTAACCCTGTTTTTTAATGAACCTATATAATGTCCTAAATGTAATTTGCCAGTTGGTCTATCCCCTGTTAAAATAATTTCTTTATTCATACTTTTTAACACCTCCAATAATTAAACTCAATTTGTAATCAAAGTAATACTCTGAATACTATTTTCTAATTTCTATACCATAAAAAAACAAAAACTCCATCCTATAAATATTATAGGACGGAGTTAATCCGCGGTACCACCTAAATTGTATAATTTAAAATTATACCTCTTAAATTCAAGTACTAACATACTTTACCTGCTATAAGGTGCATGTCACCATATCACATACTCTTATAAAAATTTCTGCTAATTCCTCTAAGGTCCATTCACTAAATTTTTTCTTGCTAAGATTTCACCATCCTTAACTCTCTTAATTGAATCTAAATTTAGTTACTTCTCCTTTTCATAGGATTAATATAATTCATTTACATATATTGTATAATGCTTTTATCATATATTCAATATTTTTATAATTTTATTTTCCATTTATTCTATCAATATATTCTCTCATTATTCTTGCAGATGAAGTAAACTTTTCTTTTTCTTCATCTGAAAAATCTACTTTAAGCACTTTTTCTACTCCATTTTTTCCTACAATTGTTGGAACACTTAAATAAGTGTCACTTACACCACAATAATCATTAAGAAGCGTTGATACTGTTAAAATAGTTTTTTCATCCCTTAAAAGAGCCTCCACTATTCTAACTAAAGCAACAGCAACTGCAAATGCTGTAGCTCCTTTACGATTTATTACTTCATAAGCACAATTCTTAACATCCTCTGCTATAACTTTTTCTGTTTCACAATCCCATTCTATTGAATTTTGTTCTGAAAAGCTTTTAACAGGAATAGTTCCAACTCTTAATGATGACCAAGGAACAAATTCACTATCTCCATGCTCACCCATTACAAAACCATCAATTGTTCTTCCATCTATCTCAAAATATTTTCCAAGTAAACTTCTAAGTCTAGCTGTATCTAAAACTGTTCCTGATCCTATAACTCTTTCTTTTGGGAATCCTGATAACTTATATGTCATATAAGCTAAAATATCTACTGGATTTGATACTACTAGTAATATTGCATTAGGACTTGCCTTAGCTATCTTAGGAATAAAATCTTTAAATATACCATAGTTTTTATCTACTAAATCTAATCTTGTTTCTCCTGGTTTTTGATTTAATCCAGCAGTTATAATAACAACATCAGAATCTTTAGTATCTTCTATTGTTCCTAAAGTAACATTACATGGTTTGCATAATGAACTTCCATGCATTAAATCCATTACTTCTCCTAAAGCCTTTTCTTGATTTATGTCATTTATCACTATTTCCCTTGCTATACCTTTTTGCAATAATGCAAAAGCTGTTGTTGCTCCAATTGATCCTGCTCCTATAATTGATATTTTACTCATAGCTTTCACCCCTTGATTTTATATTGTTAATAAGTGCTATTGTTTAATAATTGTTATTTTAGTATATTATACCATATATTTTTTGTAATAAAAAATAAATTCATTCATATTATTAACTTTATTAAATCTAATATTCATACTATTAAATAACTTTTATATTATTAACCTCTTTAAAAAAAATAAAGCCAAGAGATATCTTATTAATCTCATGGCTTTTATTCTTTATTTCTTTGCTATATTAAGAGCTAGATCTATTACTTTATCAGCATTTCTCATTCCATATGTTATATGATCTATAATTTGTACCGGTATTTCTTTAGGCTCTGCCATTTCTCTTACCTTTCTTATGTAGTGCTTAACTTGCGGTCCAAGTAAAATTACACTAGCTCCATCTATCTCTTTAACTATATCCGTATATCCAACTCCTGTAATATCTAAATCAAGATTTTTTTCAATAGATATTTTATTCATCTTATTTACTAAGTCTCCTGTAGACATACCGTTTAAACAAACAAGAACTATCTTCATCTTACTTCTTTCTCCTCCCACCTTAAAATATTATACGAATTCAAAATATCTTTCGTTTCCATATCCCTCTCCTTTGATAACATTTTCATTAATGGTGTTATTATAATTCTTTAAATTTATACTTCCACCTATAATATACTTATTTACATATCTCTAAATATATTCATCAATTTTATTTACATATTAAAAACCTCAAGCAATTCCACAACTTGAGGTTTTAGAATTTTTTAAAACTATCTTTACTCACACCTTGTTATAAGACTATATGAATCTTGTCTAATACTTATATCATTTATCTTTTTAATTGATATTTTTATTTTCCCTCCTACAACAGTATTAATATCTAAAAACTTATCAGTTTCTTTCTTTTCCTTTTCGATTTCTTTTTCCCAAATAAAAATTTTCTTATTTAATATTGCAGAGGATATTCTAACGATATTAACTTTATTCTCAATCTCTTTTTGTTCTACTTTAAGTCTTTTATATTCATTCCACATAATCTCCATAGAATCTTCCTCATTATCATTAAATAAACTTCTATAATCTTCCGCAATATCTAACTCAACTTTTTTCTTAGGATATTTTTCTACCTTCCATTCAAAAACTTTAGCTAAATATATTTGAAAATCACTTGATACATTATTTTTTTCTACTCCAATAGGATGATACAAACCTTTTTCATCAACTCTGTATTTTTTAATTATCTCTGATGTACCATCCACTATATATTTATTTTTATTAACTTTATCATTTTTATATCTATCTTTAATTATATTAGATATTATTCCCTGTCTTATCTTCAGCTCCTCTATTTTCCAAAGATATTCTGCTATACATTCTGCATCTAACAATCTCAACATTTTATTATTTGTTATATCTAACTTAGTTAAGTCCAGTGTAATAATTTCTTCCCCAAATACATTATTTATTGATTTAATTAATTTTCTTTTTTTATATTTTGCTTTAAGTTTATTGGAAAGCTTACACCACATAACTCCCATATTCAATTTACCATTTAGCACCAACGTATACTCTCTAAATATATAAGAATCTAACTTTAATTTATTTTCTTTATTTTTTACTTCTCCGTCTATTTTAACCTTAGCGAAGATATTTAATTTCTTACTTCCTATAACTATATCTTTTATCTCTCCATAACCAATTTTAGGTCTTATAAAAATGTAATTATCTTCTATCATATAGTTTTTTTGAGTTGTTCTTTTATAATCATAGCTATAATCCCAAAGTAATTTTGATTCTTTATCTTCCATTATTTCATTTAGTATTTGAATCAAACATTCAGCCTCTTCATTTTTTGAATTTGCTTTTATCTTTAACTTTCCCTCTTTAAATCTATTGCTTCTTTCATCAATACATAACGTTAATATATTCATTACTTTTATTTTTTCTTCAATATTAAAGTCTTTTTCTAATAAATTATATATATAAATATCACCCATTTGAGCTACTATTTCTTGTCCACTTTCTATATTTTCATTTTTAATATAATATAATGCTAAAGAGTATAAAAAATCTTCTTTTATTGCTTCATCGATTTTATTTTTCTTTATAGCTTTAAACTTTTCTTCATTTATAATTAAATCATCTTCAAAAACAACTATTTCACATTTATCATAGGATATACTTCTATGTCCTCTCATTCTTCTAGCTTCTTTTGTAATAAAATAATCATTACTTTCAATACTATAATCTTCACCTTTATCTGAAACTTTTTTTATTAAATAAAAATTACACATCTTATTTTCATATTCAGATATTTGAAGCTTTTCCCCTCCTAAATATTCCACTTCTAAAGACTCTTTACTTTTTAACATATTTTTCTCCTAAATATATCACTATGTAATAGTATATTTAGGAAAATAAAAACTTATGAACTCTAGTTCTAATATAAAATGTTTTTATAACAAAAATCTAGCTAAGTAATATTTAGCTAGAATAATATACTTTTTATTTACCACCCTACACCTAGATTATCAACTAATATCTAATAAATATTTTTATTAACAAGTTTAGAATAAATATCTTCCACTGAACAAATAATACTTATATCAAAGAATTATTTGTTTCAAAAATATATAAACTAAAAGGAGTAATCAATATGAAAAAACATTTCTCAAAATCTATTAACTTTTATTAATAACTTTACTAGTAGTAGGGCTTTTTGTTGGTTGTGATAATAAAACTACTAATGATACTACAAACAATAAACCGCAAACAGAAAACTCTACTAACAATACTACTAACAATTCTACTACAGATAATAAGGAATCAAGCAATTCAGGAAATGAAAAGACCTTTACTCTTGATGAACTATCTAAATACGACGGTACAAATGGTCAGCCTGCATATATAGCTGTTGATGGTGTTGTTTATGATGTAACTAGTAATTTTCCAAATGGTGAACATCATGGCTGTAAAGCTGGTACAGATTCAACTGAATCAATCAAAAAGATTTCTCATGGTTCTGCAATATTAAGTAACTCACCTGTAGTTGGAAAATTAGCACAATAGTAAAAGCTCGGCAATTAGCCGAGTTTTTTTTGCTAATACCGTTAATTGACTATATAATATTTATAAAATATTATATTAAGGAGGTTATCTTAAATGAATTCTAAGAACAATGAAGAAGTTATATGTCCAATTTGTGGAGAAATAATGGATAAATATCCTTATGCATATGATAATAATCAGTATGGTAAACTTTATTACAAATGTGATGTATGCGGCCATAAAGAAGTAAAAATTATATAGCTTATCATAATAAAAAAGTGCCTAGATAATCTATCTAAGCACTTCTTATTTTTAACTACTTTCTTTTATTAACTATTCAATCTATCCCAAAGCTTAGCTGATACCTCTCTTGATTTAGTTAATATTTCTTCTTCATCAACAGTTAATATTTTTCTATCTTTCATTACTACCTTACCATTAATTATTGTTGTATCTACTGACCTACCTGTCATTCCAAAGAATATATGTCCAAATAAATTATTTTCATTCATAACTGTAAGCGGATTATAATCTACTACTATTAAGTCAGCGTAAGCACCTTCTTTTAAAATTCCAACTTCATTTTTAAAGTACTTTGAAGCAATTTTACTATTATTCTTAAAGGCCATAGTTCCAGTTTCCATAAAACCTATATTTGGATTACAAAGATTGGCTTTATGAATTATATTTTCAACCTTAATAGATTCAAAAATATCACTTGTATAACCATCTGTTCCTAAGCCTACTGTTAATCCTTTTTCAAAAAATCTAATAACAGGTGCACATCCCACTGCATTTCCCATATTAGATTCTGGGTTATTAATTACAGTAGTATTAGTTTCTTTTAGAATATCCATCTCTCTATCATTTACATGAATACAATGAACTGCTAATGTCTTTTCACCTAAAATTCCATAATCATTTAGCCTTTCTACAACTCTCTTACCACTTCTATTTAAACTATCATATACATCTTCAATACCTTCTGCTACATGTACATGATACCCTACATCAAGTCCCTCCATAGCATCAACGCATTTTAAAAGGCTTTCATGACTTAAAGTAAAGGATGCATGCATTCCAAACATACCTTTTACCATATCATCAGTTCTACTATTGACATATTTTATAAAATCTATATTCTCCTTTATTCCAGCTTCTAATATATCTTTACCATCTCTATCAGATACTTCATAACAGAAACTTCCTCTTACCCCTAAATCTTCAGCAGCTTTTGCTAAAGTAAAAAGACTTCCTTCTACTGACATAGGACTTGCATGATGGTCGAAAACAGTTGTTACTCCATCTTTGATACACTCAATTAAAGTAGTATATGCACTATACTTGTTATCCTCTTCTGTAAGCTTTTTATCTATTTTCCACCAAACATTTTTTAATATATCTGTAAAAGACTTAGCTGGAGGATTATTTAGGTTTAATCCTCTTGCAAAAGCACTATAAATATGATGATGAGTATTTATAAGTCCAGGCATTATAACCTTTCCAGAAACATCTATTACTTCAGCTTGTCCGTATTTAACCCTTAATTCTTTGGTTGTACCAATTTCCTTTATAATATTTCCATCTATTAGAACAGCTCCATTTTCTATAAAAGGATTGTTTTCATCATGAGTAATTACTCTTCCATTACATACTAATATCATAACTATCTCCTAACTTTATTCTTTTCCGTATTCGCCTTCCCAAACAATCTTCTTATACTTATCTGGGTCTGTATCTCCTTCTGTACTAAACAATAATATTTTTGAGTTTTCGTCTAATCCTAAAGTATCTTTTAATTCTTTGTATTCAGTATTAGTCATGATTTCATATATAAGCCCTAAAGTTACTGCTCCTGATTCTCCAGAAACTACTTTAGTATCACCTTTCATTGGATTACCAAGAATTCTCATTCCATTTGCTGCAACATAGTCAGGACAAGAAACGAATAGCTTTGAATAGTTCTTAAGAACCTTCCACCCTATTGTATTTCCTTCTCCACAAGCAAGACCTGCCATAATAGTTGGCATATCTCCATCTACTACCCTAAGATTTCCATCATTAGCTACTGCTGATTTATAAAGACAAGCTGCTTCACTAGCTTCAACTATTGTAGTTTTTGGACAATCATCTCCAAATATAGATGCAAAGAATCCTTGAATTCCACCAGCTAATGATCCAACACCTGCTTGTAGAAATATATGTGTTGGCCTTTCTACTCCATAGCTTCTTAATTGATTTAATGCTTCAAGCCCCATAGTCCCGTAGCCTTCCATAATCCACGCTGGAATATCCTCATATCCATCCCAGGCAGTATCTTGAATAACTACACCATTATGCTCATCTGCGTACTTTGCAGCAAGCCTAACAGCTTCATCATAATTCATATCTGTTATAGAAGCATCAGCACCTTCTTTTCTAATATTCTCTAATCTAGTTAAAGAAGAGCCTTTAGGCATATAAACTACGGACTTTTGTCTTAATTTATTTGCCGTCCAAGCTACACCTCTTCCATGATTCCCATCAGTAGCAGTTACAAAAGTTATATCTCCTAATTCCTTTCTAACTTCATCTGAAATAAGCTTTTCATATGGAAGTTCTGATATATCTTTACCTAATCTTTGAGCCATATATTGAGCCATAGCAAAAGAGCCTCCAAGAACCTTAAATGCATTAAGTCCAAATCTATATGACTCATCTTTTATATAAATTCCACCTAAACCTAAATATTCACTAAGCTTATCTAATGCAACAAGTGGTGTTTCCTTATATTGTGGAAAACTAGAATGAAAGTCTCTAGCTTTCCTTATTTCTTTTTCAGATAAAAATTCTAAATCTATTTCTTCTTTATTATGAGGTAAAGTATTTACCTTCCATTTTATTTTTCCCCTCATTTCCCCATTCCCCTTTTATACTCTATTTGCTTATTCTTGTTCCTGTTTTACCAGCTATTCCATCCTTAGCTCTTTCTAATAGTGTTATTAACGCATAACGGCCTTCTTTTGATTCTGCAAATTCTATGGCAGCCTCAACCTTAGGCTTCATTGATCCAGGAGCAAATTGCCCTTCTTCTACGTACATTTTCATTTCTTCAACCTTTACATCATCAAGCCATTTTTGATTTTCTTTCCCGTAATTTATAGCTGCTTTTTCTACTGCAGTTAATATAATAAGGCAATCAGCATCTAATTCCTTAGCTAATTCACAACTTGCAAAATCCTTATCTATTACAGCATCAACACCTTTTAATTTACCATCTTTCTTTATAACTGGAATTCCTCCACCACCACAAGCAACTACCACGTGCCCAGCATCTGCTAAAGTTTTTATAGTTTCAATTTCTACTATGCTCTTAGGTTTTGGTGAAGCTACGACTCTTCTATATCCCCTACCAGCATCCTCTATTACATTTTCACCTTTTTGGACCATTAAATCTGCTTCTTCTTTAGTCATAAATCCGCCAATTGGTTTTGTTGGATTAGTAAATGCAGCATCATTTTTATCTACTTCAACCTGAGTTATTATTGTAGATACACTTTTATTTATACCTCTTTCTAGAAGTTCTTCTCTTAAGGCATTTTGAAGATCATATCCTATATATCCTTGACTCATTGCAACACAAACAGACATTGGACACAATGAATACTTAGGATAATTTTTACCAAGTTCTGTCATGGCCAAATTTATCATACCAACTTGAGGCCCGTTTCCATGAGAAACTATAACTTCATTCCCATCTTCAATTAAATCTATAATTGCTTTAGCTGTAGATCTTACAGCTACCATTTGCTCCTCCAAATTATTTCCTAAAGCGTTTCCTCCTAAAGCAATAACTACTTTGCTCATAATTTTCTCCTTTCAAAACCGTAACTTAATACTATAAATAATTAAAAAGGTAGCTTAGCCACTATTGAAAATTTACCTCCAATTAGTATTATCTTTTCTTTTAATACAGATGCTATTCACTACCTTTTAATTTAATAAAATTTCATCCTTAACTATTCTATAATATACTATTTTAATTTTCTAGCTTTATTATCATTTTCTAATTTAGCTAAAATCTCTTGAGGATTTTTAACCTTGCTTAAAAATATCATTGCAGCTATTATATATGGTTTGAAGCTAGCTTCTTTATATAAAGGATCTCTATATCTATCAAAAACAGATGCTGCTACTTCACCTGCTTCACAGCTTACACCAGTTATATCTGCAGGTAAGCAGTGTAAATAAAGTGCTGAGCCATCCTTAGTTAATTTCATCATTTCTTCAGTACATTCCCAATCTTTGTGATTAGCATTATGTGCTAATAATTCTTTTTCTAACTCCTTAATTCCCTCTAAATCACCTTTTCCATATAAGTCTGTACGTTTTTCCATTGCAACAAACGGTGCCCAGCTCTTAGGATATACTATATCTGCATTCTTAAATGCTTCTTCCATAGAATTAGTTTTAGTAAATGATCCACCTGACTTTTCAGCATTTCTTCTAGCTACTTCTTCAACATCTCCCATAACCTCATAACCTTCTGGATGAGCAAGTACAACATCCATACCAAATCTAGTTAATAAACCTATAATACCTTGTGGTACTGATAATGGCTTACCGTATGATGGTGAATAAGCCCATGTCATTGCAACTTTTTTACCTTTTAAGTTTTCAACTCCCCCAAATTCATTTATTAAATGAAGTGCATCTGCCATAGCCTGAGTTGGATGATCAATATCACATTGCAAATTTACAAGTGTTGGTCTTTGTTCAAGAACTCCATTCCTATATCCTTCTTGAACTGCTTCAGATACATTTCTCATATAGGTATTACCTTTTCCAATATACATATCATCACGTATACCTATAACATCAGCCATAAATGAAATCATGTTTGCTGTTTCTCTTACAGTCTCACCATGAGCTATTTGAGATTTACCTTCATCTAAATCTTGAACCTCTAAACCTAAAAGATTACAAGCTGAAGCAAAGCTAAATCTAGTTCTTGTAGAATTATCTCTAAATAAAGATATTCCTAAACCTGAATCAAATATTTTAGATGAAATATTATTCTTTCTTAATTCTCTAAGAGCTTCTGCTATAGTAAATACCCCTTGGATTTCGTCATCTGATTTTTCCCATGTTAAGAAAAAATCATTGTTATACATTTCCTTCAAATCTAATCCATTTAATTTTTCTATATACTTATCCATTAACGCCATATTCGTATTCTCCTTTTCTCTCACTTCTTATATATAAGTTTAAATATTTTAATTATTCTTTATCTTCACAATATAAAGTTGGAACTGCTGCATAAACTGCCGCACATTTAACTAAATCAGCTTTCCAAGTCTTTTCATTTGGCGCATGGGCTTCTTCCTCTTTACCTGGTCCGAATCCTATACAAGGTATTCCATATCTACCCATTATAGAAACTCCATTAGTAGAGAATGTCCATTTATCAACTTTAGGTGTTCCGTACATTCCTTCATATGCTTTAACCATAGCTTGTGTTGCTGGTGCTTCTTCTGGAATTACCCATGTTGGGAAGTAGCAATCTGTTGGATAAATAAGGCCTGTCCAGCTTGGTCTTTCATATTTATACATAGTAACTTCTGCATTATATTTCTTAGCAAAAGGTAAATTTCTTACTTCTTCTAAAGCCATTTCATAAGTTTCTCCATCTGTTAAACGTCTGTCTAATGAAATTGCACACATATCAGCTACTGCACAACGTGATGGTGAATTATAGAATATTTGTGAAACTGTTATTGTTCCTTTTCCTAAGAATGGATCATAATGTAAGTTATCATTTAATACTCTTATTTCTTGAAGTATATCAGCCATTTTATAAATAGCATTATCTCCTCTTTCTGGAGCAGAACCATGGCATGATACACCTTTAACTTCTACTCTTATCTCCATACGTCCACGTTGTCCTCTATAAATATTTCCGTTAGTTGGTTCTGTAATTACAACAAATTCTGGTTTTATTTCAGATTCGTTATATATATATTGCCAACAAAGTCCGTCACAATCTTCTTCTTGAACTGTTCCAGTTACTAGTACAGTATATTTATCTGATAAAAGCCCTAAATCTTTCATTATTTTAGCTCCATATGTTGCAGAAACTATCCCTCCTAATTGGTCTGATGCTCCACGTCCACCTATTTCACTTTCTGTTTCATATCCTTCATAAGGATCAAACGTCCAATTGCTTAATTCCCCAAGTCCAACTGTATCAATATGAGCATCATAGGCTATTAAAGTTTTACCTGTTCCCATATATCCTAATACATTACCCATTTTATCTATTTCAACTTTATCAAATTCTAAACTTCTCATTTCTTCTGCTATTCTTTTAATAACACCTTCCTCTTCAGAACTTTCTCCTGGTATAGCTATTAAGTCTCTTAAAAATCTTGTCATCTTACTTTCGTAACTCTTAGCACGTTCTTTAATCTTATTGAAATCCATAACAATCCTCCTACAAAGTTTTTTTTATTACAATTAGGGTTAATCATATTTCTTAACCCTTATATATCAAGGCCTTTATGGCCAAGATT
>OLNJ01001095.1_pt1 | contig 16196 bp, 10 predicted proteins | sample 1672191 | NCBI WGS metagenome assembly OLNJ01 (sample SAMEA3136657, study PRJEB25190) | human gut metagenome | biome: human gut; feature: human-associated habitat; material: faeces | place: Austria | collected 2013 | reverse complement strand
TTATAATTAAAATAATAATTTTAATTACTTTAAAAATCAAAAAAATAGTTGGAAAACACCCATTAAAATTATTATTAGTGCAGATAATAATCCAGAATATTTACCAAAAATCTTAGAAAGGAAGCTGTTACCTATTTTAAAACCAATGATTAAAATTAAAACACTAAATATAAAAGTAAAGGCAGTTGTAAGTGGTATACTAATTCCAGACATACTTGCACCAATACCTAATGCAAAGTTATTTATACTTAAAGCTAATGCTAGAGAAACAGCCTCTTTTAATTCAATATTACCAGAACCATCTATGTCTGCTGTTTTGTTTTTAGTTAATATTTCATCATAATTTAAAGAATCTATTAAATCATTATTTATATCATCACTATCTGTTGTATCACTACTAAGGCTTTTTTGATCTTTATAATAATCTATTGTCATCCAAATTCCAACTGCAATTAAAAGTATTGCACCTATATAATTGCAAATATATCCGGGAATAAAGTTGCCTAATATAGCACCAAGAAGCATAGATAAAAATGTACCTAAAGTAACTATTAAAGCTATGATTATATTTATACTAAATTTGATTCTAATTTTTTTTATTCCATAAGCAATTCCAATAATTAAGCTGTCCAAACTTGCTGAAAATGCTAATAAAATAGAAGAGAATATAAACATATGTTGCTCCTTATTTCATAATTATATTAATTAGTATATTCAAAGATAAAAAGTTAGTTACTTAGACAAAAAAACTTTTAAAATCCGATAAATAGCATAGTATGTTTATATAAAAATATAATTATTTCCAGATATAATAACAAAAAATTAATAAATAATTAAAGAAATTTATAATTATTGTTTAAGATAACCAAATAATATATACTAAGATATGACATAAATTATGAATTGAAAAGGGGTGGCAAAGATGTCGGGATATATTCAGTTTAAAAATGTAAAAAAGAAGTATAAAATGGGAGAAGTAGAAATTGAAGCATTAAGTGGTGTTGATTTTTCTGTTAATAAAGGTGAATTTGTAGTTGTTGCAGGAGCCAGTGGAGCAGGAAAATCTACAATACTAAATATTTTAGGTGGTATGGATACGGTATCATCAGGAGAAGTAATTGTTGATAATAATGAAATAAGTAAGTATTCGCAAAAGGAACTAATTACATATAGAAGATATGATATAGGATTTGTATTTCAATTTTATAATTTAGTTCAAAATTTAACAGCTCGTGAAAATGTAGAATTAGCAATCCAAATATCAAAAAATCCTTTAGATATTGATAAAGTATTAGATTCAGTAGGATTAGCTAATAGAAAAAATAATTTCCCATCTCAATTATCAGGTGGTGAGCAGCAAAGAGTTGCAATAGCAAGAGCTATAGCAAAAAATCCAAAACTTTTATTATGTGATGAGCCTACAGGAGCATTAGATTATAATACAGGTAAAGCTATTTTAAAATTGCTACAAGATACTTGTAGAAAAAAAGGGGTAACTGTTATTATAATTACACATAATTTAGCATTAACGCCTATGGGGGATAAGGTTATAGAAGTTAGGAATGGAAAAATACAAAAGGTAACCATAAATGAAAACCCAACTCCTGTTGAAAGGATTGAATGGTAATGATAAAAAATGCTTTATGGAAAGATATTTTTAGAGATATCAAAAAATCTAAAGGAAGATTTATTTCAATTGCATCTATAATTGTATTGGGAGTAATGCTATTTACTGGTGTTAAAATTGCACCAATTGATATGAAAAGTACAGCTGATAAATATTATGATGATTATAATTTAATGGATTTAAAAATAATATCGACATTAGGTTTAAGTGATAATGATGTTAATGATATTAAAAATATAGAAGGTGTCTTAGGAGTTTATCCAAGTAAGACTATAGATGTATTGTCAAAGCATGGTTCAGAAGAAGTTGTAATAAGAATTCATAGTTTGCCAAGTGATAATTTAAATGATAGTAATGAAAATTACATTAATAGGCTTAATGTAGTAGAAGGAAGACTTCCTACAAATGAAAATGAATGTGTAATTGCAAATGAAAAATTTAAAAGTTTAAATATGAAAATTGGTGACAAGATAACACTTTTTTCTGGGGATAATACTGATATTAATGAGTCATTAGAAAATGATGAATATGAAATAGTAGGAATAGTAAAAACACCATATTACTTAAGTAATCAAATTGGAAGCAGTACAATAGGTAACGGGAATGTTAAAACTTATATGTATATAAATGAAAATAATTTTAAAAGTGATATTTATACAGAGGTTTATGCAACGGTTGATGGCGCAAGGAATATTAATTCTTATGAAAGTAAATATTTTGATATAATAGATAAAACAACTGCTTCAATAGAAGATATTTCATCTAAAATAAATAATAGAAGATATGCTGAAGTAATAGATTCTGCTAATGTAGAGCTAGATAATGGTAAAAAGGAATATGAAGATAAAAAATCAGAAGCATTACAACAAATTGATGATGCAAAGAAAGAAATAGAAAATTCTAAAAATACATTAGTTCAAGCTGAAAGTGAAATAAGTACTAAAGAACAACAATTAAAAGATTCTATAAAATTAGGAAAAGAAAAAATTAATGTTGCAGAAGAAGAGTTGAATCAAAAAGAAGAAGAGTATAATATTGGGTTAAGTACATTTAATGATGCAAAAAAAGTAGCTGAAGAAGGTTTTGTAAAAGCAGAGGAAAATATAAAAGAATCTGAAGAAAAATTAAATGAGTTAAAAAAACAAAAAGATAGTTTAGAACAAGCTTTAAGTAATGAAGAATTATCACAAGAAGAAAAAGAAAGAATTACTCAAGAAATAAATAGTATTAATTTTTTAGTACAACAAGGGATAGATAAATTAAGTGAAGGAAAAGCACAACTTGAAGAAAAAAAAGAGGAATTGGTAAAACAGGAAGAGAGCCTTAAATCTGTACAGATTCAGCTTGCAACAGGAAGAGAAGCAATAAATTCCTCTAAGAATTCTTTAATTGAAGCTCAAAATAGTGGAATAGCTCAATTAGAAGAAGCAAAAGCACAATTAATTGAAGGTAAAACAAAGATTCAAGAAGGTGAAAAGGAGCTTTTAGAAAAAGAAAAGTTGGCAAATGAAGAGCTAGCTAAAGCAGAAGAAGAGATTAAGAAAGCTGAAGAGGAAATTGCAAAAATTAAAAAGCCAGAATTATATGTATTAGATAGAAAATCTCATTATTCTTATGTGGATTTTGAAAATAATGCAAAGAGTATTGATAAATTATCCAATGTATTCCCAGTATTTTTCTTTATTGTTGCAGCCTTAGTTTGTTTAACAACAATGACTAGAATGGTTGATGAGCAACGAGTAAATATAGGTACTTTAAAGGCATTAGGATATAGCAAAGGTAGCATAGCTAAAAAATTTATAGTATATGCATTGTTAGCTAGTACAATTGGATGTATTATAGGTGTTGTATTAGGGTTTACAGTACTTCCACTTATAATAATAGATGCCTATAAAATATTATATATTTTACCTAATGTTAACTATGTTATTAATATTCCACTTGCAATTCTTGTTTTTGTAGCGGCTATAGGTCTTACTACATTTGCGACATATGCAGCTTGTAGAATTGAATTGATGGAAACACCTTCAGTACTTATGAGGCCAAAGGCACCTAAAGAAGGTAAAAGAATTTTATTAGAAAGAATACCGTTTATATGGAATAAACTTAATTTTATTGGAAAAGTTACTGTAAGAAATATTTTTAGGTATAAAAAGAGATTTTTAATGACTGTAATAGGAATAGCAGGAAGTACGGCATTGTTACTTACTGGTTTTGGTATTAAAGATTCTATTAAGGCTGTCGTTTCTAAACAATATGGGGAATTAACAAAATATGAAATGGCTTTGAATCTTGATAATAATATTAGTGATGAAGAGTTTAGTAGTACAAAAAATGAAATAAGTGAAGATGAAAATATAGAAGATTATTTATTTGTAACAAGTGAAAATAGTAAAGTTATAGCTAAGGATATGAGTAAAGATGTTTCACTTATTGTTTCAAATGATAATGATAAGTTTAATAATTTTGAATTATTGAGAAATAGAATAAGTGGGGATATTATTGAACTTACAGAAGAGAATGTTGTAATATCTGAAAAGCTTGCAAAGCTATTGAATGTTAAAGTTGGTGATGAAGTAGAAATTACTAATAATAATGATAAAAAAGGAAAAGTAAAAATTGGATCAATAGCTGAAAGATATGTAAATAATTATATTTATATAAGTGAAAAATATTATGAAGAAGTATTTAATGAAAATGCTAAAATTAATAGTATTCTATTAAAGTTAAATAAGGAAAGTTTAGTAAATGAAGTTTCAAATAAATTTATTACTATGGATGGAATATCTGGAACTGTAAATAATACAAGCGCTAAGCAAAATTTTGATGATACAATTAAATCACTAGATTTAGTAGTTATTGTAATGATCTTATGTGCAGGTTCATTATCCTTTATAGTGCTTTTCAATTTAACAAATGTTAATATTTCTGAACGTATAAGAGAAATAGCCACAATAAAAGTATTAGGATTCTATGATAAGGAAGTTTCGGCTTATATATATAGGGAAAATATATTGTTAACTATAATTGGTTTAATTGTTGGACTGGGATTAGGTGTTGTATTTCATAAATTTATTATAGTAACTGTAGAAATGGATTACGTTATGTTTGGAAGAAATATATCATTATTTAGTTTTATAATAGCATCAATATTAACTATGATATTTGCATTACTTGTAAATTTTGCAATGTATTATAAATTAAAAAATGTCCAAATGGTTGAATCATTAAAATCTGTAGATTAAAGCAAATTAGATGTGTAATTAGATTTTACACATCTAATTTAATTTTTTAGATAAATACCGTTTAATAGTCTAAATTCCTTTGGTGTTAAATTATATTTTCTCTTAAATAGTTTATTAAAATATGATAAGTTATCAAATCCTACTTCTAAAGATATATCCATAATTGCATTATTGGATGTAGTAAGTAAAATAGAAGCTTTTTCTAAGCGATAATTATTTATATATTGAATACAAGTTAAGCCTATATGTTTTTTAAAAAATCTCATAAAGTGATATTCACTATAATCACAAATATTTGCTAATGTGTTAATAGAAATATCTTCAGTATAATGTTCATTAATATAATTTAATACTGACTTAATTTTATCCATAGTATTAACAGTTAATAAGCTTTTATTGATTTGCTGTTCAATTAGATTATTTTTATAAAGAAGTGCAAAGAAATGAAATAAAAATGATTTTAATTCCAATTCATATGCAATATCCTTTTCGTAGTAGCAGTAAAGTATATTTTCTATTAAGTTAAATATAGTATTATAGCAAGGGCTAGTTCCTTTTATAAAAGTAGGAAGTTCATGCTCATGATTTAAAATTGGTGATATATATTTAAGTAATGCACCGTCAGTAGTTGAACTTTTAAGCATGTCCATATTAAATACAAATGATATCCAAGTCATTGTATTATCTTTAATTAATGAAAAAGAGTGAAGTTTTTGAGGTCCCACAATTAAAATATCACCTTTATTAATTATAAATGAATCTAAATCAATTCTATAATTACAACTTCCATCTATAACTATAATAACTTCTATTTCTTCATGCCAATGAACAGCAATTGAAGGAAAAGTTGGACTTATAGTACCCTTATATATAGAAAATGGTAAAATAAAATTCCCATGAGTAGTATTTTCTTTTAATCTTGTAAAATCTAATTTATCCATATAATCTCCAGTATAGCAGTATTGTTTTATTTAGTGATAGTATACTGCAAGTATTTTATATTTCTAATTATTATAATAACATTATAATAGTAGTATTTAAATAGAATAATTCAATTGGTATAAAGGGGATAGAAGTACTATGTTAGGAAAAATATTAGGTTATGAAGTAAATGGAAATTTAATATTAGTAAATTATAAAGATATTCAATGTACTGTTACTATGGTTAATGAAAGAGTAGTAAACTTTTTTGCACCATTTTTTAGAAAAGAAAGAAATTCGAAAGCGGTAGAAAATTTAAAGTGTGAAAATATTGAGTTTAGTGTAGAAAAAAATGAAGGATGTTTAAATGTAAAAACTAAATTATTAGATATTAGAATTTACGATGATTTTAAAGTTGATATATTTAAATCAAATGGAGAAGCATTATGTAGAGACTTTAGGGGAGAAAGAAAACCTTTTAGAAGATTAGGAGCAAATTTTTCGTTAGCTGCTGAAGAAGGACATAAATTGGAAGGGCACGAAGAGTATAAAATATATGTATCAAAAGTAATGGAAAATGATATGTATTTTTATGGTTTAGGGGAAAGAACAGGATCATTAAATAAAAAAGGATATCATTATAGAAATTGGAATACGGATGATCCAACACCACATGGAGAAACATATGCCCAGTTATACAAATCTATACCATTTTTAATTACAATGAAGGATAAAGAAGCATGTGGTATTTTCTTTGATAATCATTTTGAAAGCCACTTTGATATGGGAAAGGAAAACTCAAATTATTACTATTTTGGAGCGAAGGATGGAAATTTAGATTATTACTTTATTTATGGACCAGAAGTTAGTAAGGTTGTAAACGAATATACTAATTTAACTGGCAAAACACCATTACCACAAGTTTGGACATTAGGGTATCAGCAATGCAGATGGTCTTACGCACCGGCAGAACGAGCTTTAGAAATTGCGAAAACTTTTAGGAAAAAGAATATACCATGTGACACAATTTATTTAGATATTGATTATATGGATGGTTTTAGAGTGTTTACATGGGATAATAAAAAGTTTGAAAATCCTAAAGATTTTACAAATCAATTAAAGGAAATGGGATTTAAAGTTGTAACAATAATTGATCCAGGGGTAAAAGTAGATAAAGGATATAAGGTTTATGATGAAGGTATAAAAAATGGATATTTTGCAACAGATAAAGATGGAATAGTATATAAAAATGTTGTGTGGCCAGGAGATTCTGTTTTTCCAGATTTTATGAATTCAAATGTTAGAAAGTGGTGGGCAAATAATCAAAAAATAATGATTGATGCAGGGGTTGCAGGAATTTGGAATGATATGAATGAACCAGCTAGTTTTAATGGACCATTACCTGATGATATAATTTTTGATAATGATGGTACAATAGTTACTCATAAGGAAATTCATAATGTTTATGGACATATGATGGATAAGGCAACATATGATGGAATTAAAGAATTTACAGGTAAAAGACCTTTTGTAGTAACTAGGGCATGCTATGCTGGTACACAGAAATATGCTACAGTTTGGACTGGTGATAATCAAAGTACATGGGAACATTTAAGAATGTCTTTACCAATGCTAATGAATCTTGGGCTTAGTGGTATGGCTTTTTGTGGTACTGATGTTGGTGGATTTGGACATGATTGTACAGCTGAGCTTTTAAGTAGATGGGGTCAAGTTGGTGCATTTACACCATTGTTCAGGAATCATTCTACTATTGGTAGTAGAGAGCAGGAACCATGGGCATTTGGTAATGAGACAGAAGAAATTAATAGAAAATATATTAAATTAAGATATAAGTTTATTCCTTATTTATATGATATGATGCACAAATGTGAAGAAAATGGAGCTCCAATTATAAGACCGTTATTATATGATTATCAAAATGATAAAAAGACATATGAAATTAATGATGAATTCTTATTTGGTGATAATATATTAGTTTCGCCAGTGGTTGAACAAGGATCAAGGCAAAAATTAGTTTATCTTCCAGAGGGAAATAATTGGATTGATTATTGGACAGGAACAGAATTTGAGGGTGGGCAATATATTATTAAAGAAGCACCTTTAGATATTTGTCCTATTTATATTAAAGCAATGTCAATTATACCAACTAGCAAAGATGTAAATTATATAGGTGAAAAAGATAATGAGTGTTTAAATTTAAATATTTATTTATCTAATAAAAAGGGTATTGGAAATTATAATAATTTCCTTGATGATGGGGAAAGCTTTGATTATAAAGAAGGAAAATTTAATAAATATGAATTTAACTTTGAGTTAGGAGAAGCATTAAATATAGAAATGAAAGAAAAAATAGGATATGAAAAAGTCTATAAGGAAATTGAAATTATAGTTCATAATTTTGATTGTAGTAAAAAAGTATTCTTTAATGGAAATGAAGTTGAATTAATAGATAATAAATTAAAAATTAAATTATAAATTAGTTAATCTTACAATGCTTTATAGCATTTTGTAATTTTATAAATTTCCACCTTAAATTTATGAAGCACTAGGTTTTTATAAAACTGGTGCTTTTTTATGTTTAAAAGAAACTAATAATATTTATGTAAAAAAATTATACCTTGCATGACTTATAATAATAAATATAAAATTTAGAAGTTTATTTATTAGTAAGAATAGTGTTAACTGTAATGATAAGATATGTTATAATAATTTATTACTTTAAGATAATGAGGTGAAAATATGAACTTAAGAAAGCTATTAGATGCAGTATTGGCTTTAGGATCTAATATTAGTATTAAAGAAGGTAAAGAAATTCATAAGTTAAAATTAGTAACAGGCATGACAAGTAAAAGCATTGATGGTGTTTATCATATATATTCAAAAGTGAAAGAAGAGGATGACTCTAAAAGCTATAGTTGTCATATAAAATATAATTTAAAAAATGAAAAAGTTAATGGTGCAACTTGTACATGTAGTACTTATGAGGAATTTTCAAAACATAAAAATAATTATGTTTGTAAACATATAATAGCAAGCATATTTTCATTTTATATAATTGCTAAAAATAAAATAAAAAAAAGTAATAGAAGTAACAATACAATACAAAATAAAATAAATAGATCAGATAATTATAAAAAAGAAATAAAATTAGATTTAGATATAAAAAGTATTAAAGAAAAAAATATATTTATGTTTGATGTTCAATTTAGAATTGGTGAAGGTAGTACTTATTTGGTGACCAAATTAAATGAGTTTTTTCAGGCTATGGAAAATAAAAGTCCTTTAAGGATTAATGGAGAATTTTTATTTAATCCTTACAATATGTATTTTTCTGAAAGTGATAAGGAGCTTTTATCATTTGCAATTGATAGATTTAAAGAAAATGATGAAGTTAAAATAATTGAAGGTAAATATTTAAGATTAAAAAGTAATGAAATTAGAGACTTCCTATCGTTAGTTAGTAGTGATAAAAAAGTAAAATTTAATTATGATTATATTAACTATGAAACTTTTGTGTATAAAGAAAATTTACCATTATCATTTACTTTGAAACTAGAAAATGATAGTGTTAATCTTACTACTAAAAAGAAACTACCTATACCTTTGAGTAATAAATTTGATGTTTTTCTTTACGATAGAAAAATATATTTACCAAGTATTAGTGTTGCAAACTCTTATTTTGGATTTTGGAAGGAACTTAAAAGACAAGGAAAGATAGAATATTCTAAAGAAAGTAATGAGTTAATAAAGGTAATAAAAGTTTTAAGTGAAATTAGTAGCGATGTTATATTATCAGAAGGAATAAAGAGAATCTGTAGAAGATTTTGGAAGCCTAAGCTAAGTTTTTCTACAGAAAATAAATTAGTTAAGTGTAAAGCAATAATAAACTATTTTGGTAAGAATATAAATATTTTAGAAAATGATAGTATTGAGTTTTTTAGAGATTTGACCTTGGAAGATGAAATTGATAGAAGACTTGAAAGATTAAGATTTATAAAGAAAAATAAAGACTATATTTTTATTGGAAATGATGATGAATATTATGAATTTTTAACTGCAGGAATAAATGAGCTTGCTTTAATTTCTAAAGTAACTTTCAATAAAAGTTTTGAAAAATCTAATTTACTAAACTCAAAAAATATAGAAGCTATAATTGAAGATGAAGAGGACAACTTATACTTTAAATTTAATATAGAGGATATTGATTTTAGTGAATATAAAGACATTTTAGAAGCTTTAAAAGATGGAAGGAAGTATTATAAAAGTAAAAAAAGTAGACTAATTAATTTAAAAGATATTGGTATGAAGAATTTTCTAAATATGCTTGATAATTTATCTTATAGAAAAGACTTAAGTCAAGGAATATTAGAAGTAGATAAAAATAAAGCTTTATTTTTAGAAAATAGCATTGAAGGAAATAATTTATCCTTTATTAGAGGCAATAAGATAGTGAAAGATATTGCAGATAAATTATCTAATCGTAATGAAACGGAAATAAGTCAAGTGAAAGGATTTAATGGACAATTAAGAAACTATCAGTTAGTTGGAGTAAATTATTTAAAGGCTTTAAGTAATTTAGGGTTTGGTGGAATTTTAGCTGATGAAATGGGATTAGGTAAAACAATACAAATTATTTCATTTCTCTTAGAAGAGAAGAATTTAAAAGAGGATAATAAAAAAAGCCTTATAGTTGCACCTACATCACTTTTATATAATTGGAAGGCTGAATTTGAAAAATTTACGCCACAGATAAAAGTAGGAATAGTACATGGAAATAAAAATGTTAGAGAAAAAATATTAATGAACATAAATGAGTTTGATGTATTGATTACAACTTATGGAACGATTAAAAATGATATAGATTTTTATGAAAATGAAGTTTTTGATTATTGCATAATAGATGAAGCACAAAATATAAAAAATCCTAAAGCGCAAAATACCAAGGTTATTAAAGAAATAAATGCAAAAGTTAAATTTGCTTTAACAGGAACTCCTATTGAAAATACTATTGTTGAATTATGGTCAATTTTTGATTTTATAATGCCAGGATATTTATTTGATGAAAGTTCTTTTAAAGAAAAATTTATGCATAGAGATGAAGATGAACTAGAAGAATTAAAAATTCTTATTAATCCATTTATATTGAGAAGATTGAAAAGAGACGTTATTTCTGAATTACCAGAAAAAATTGAAAAAAAATATTATGTTCAAATGACATCTGATCAAAGACTTGCTTATAAAAATTATATGAAAGACGTTAAGCTAAGTATTAAAAATGGCGAAGAGGATAAGGTTACTATTTTTTCTTACTTAACAAGATTAAGACAGATATGTCTTGATCCAGCATTAGTAGATGAAAATTATAACGGTAAAAATGGGAAAATTAATACGGCTATAGATATAATTGAGGATATAATTGAAAGTAAATATAAAATATTAGTTTTTTCACAATTTACATCAGTATTAAAAAAACTAAGAAAAGAATTAATAGAAAGAGGAATTGAAAGTAAATATCTTGATGGAACAACAGTTGCAAAGGAAAGAATAAGCTTAGTTAATGAATTTAATGAAAGTAAAGAGGCACAGGTATTTTTAATTTCATTAAAGGCAGGAGGAACAGGATTAAATTTAACATCTGCAAAATTTGTAATGCACATGGATCCATGGTGGAATCCTGCAATTGAAGACCAAGCTACTGATAGAGCTCATAGGATAGGGCAAAAAAATATAGTTGAAGTTATTAAGTTAATTGCAAAAGATACCATAGAAGAAAATATTATAAAGTTACAGGAAGATAAGAGAGAAATAATTAATAGTGTTATAAGTGATGATAGCTTAAATATAAATAATATTTCAAAGCTAACAAATGAAGAAATTTTAGACTTATTTAAATAAAGACTATAGTTTTATAACAAGAGTATATTATAAATTAATGAGTTATAAGTTATAGTTAAGCAGTAATATATTAATAAAATGTCCTTAATATTAATTCATAAATTGAGTTAATATTAAGGATATTTTTTTGTGCGGTAAAGAATATAAATAAAATTAAGTAAAATTTACTAGATTAAGGTTAAATATGATAATATTAATAATATAAAAAATAATATTGACATTTAGGAGGAGAAAATGAAAAGTAATTTTAGTGTTAATAAGGAATTCTTATTAAAGACAGCAAAAGAAATATTAGAGTTCAATAGTCCTACAGGATTTTGTTTTGAAATCATGGATAAGATAGAGGCAATTATTAAACCTTTTGGATATAACTTTGAAAGAAATAATAAGGGTTGTGGAATAATTACTGTTGAAGGAAAAAACAATGAAAAAACAATAGGAATGTGCGCACATGTTGATACATTAGGTGCAATGGTGAGGTCAATAACACCAAGTGGAAATTTGAAGTTTACAATATTAGGTGGGCCTATTTTACCTACATTAGATAGTGAATATTGTACAATAAGGACTAGAGAAGGAAAACTTTATTCAGGTACATTTCTAAGTACTAGCCCAGCTGCTCATGTTTTTGAGGATAGTAAATCTAAACCAAGAGATGAAAAAAACATGGAAGTAAGAATTGATGAAATTGTAAATTGTAAAGAGGATGTTGAAAAATTAGGTATTGGAGTTGGAGATTTTATTTTTATTGATCCAAAGACTACAATAACAGAAAGTGGATTTATTAAATCAAGATTTATTGATGATAAAGGTAGTGTTGCAGCCATAATTGCATTATTAGAAATGATGCATAGAGAAAATTTAAAACCTAAAAATACAGTAAAAATTATAATTTCTACATATGAAGAGGTTGGTCATGGTTCAGCTTCTATTCCTTCTGATATTAGTGAAATGATAGCAGTGGATATGGGATGTATAGGGGATGATTTAAGTTGTACAGAATATGATGTGTCAATTTGTGCTAAAGATTCTAGTGGGCCATACGATTATAATATGACTACTGAATTAATTAATTTAGCAAAAGAAAATAATTTAAGTTATGCTGTAGATATATATCCAATGTATGGTTCAGATGTCAGTGCAGCATTAAGAGCTGGAAATGATATTAGAGGAGCCCTTATTGGACCAGGGGTCCATGCTTCTCATGGTATGGAAAGAACTCATGTAAATGCTCTTGAAAATACAATAAAACTATTAAGTGCATATTTGATATAATATTTTGAATAGAAATATGTTTAAAGCTCACTAAGATTTAAATGTCTTAGTGAGCTATTTTATATTTAAAATCCCAATTTAATTATATAGATATGAATTTTTTTTAGGTTTTATGAACAATAAAATTTCATTTTTAATATTTTGCTTCTAGGGATATTAGCTTCTTCAATTTGTTTTGTATTATGGAATAAAGTAATACTTCATATAGGAGCAGTTAAATCTAATAATTTTATATATTTAATTCCATTAATTACAATGATAACCTCAGCGATAATGTTAAAAGAAATAATAAAATCAATAGCAGGGATGGGGGGATACTGATTATTTTTGGAGTTTATGTTTCAGAGAATAAGAATAAAATTATTGGTAAAAAATGCAATTATAATAGAAAACAATAACAATATAAAGAATAAATGTAAAAAGTTTGCAAAATATAAAATAGCTGATATAATTTTATTATATCAGCTATTTTTTGTCATTCTCATAAGTTTAATTACATATTTAGATATATAAATAAATCTAAAAAAATAAAAAGGGGTTTAACTATGGGAGAAAAGATAAAAATACTTATTTTAATGGGAATGACAATGAGTTTAATGGCTTGTGGAGTGGTAGATAAAAATGTTAGAGGTAATAATATTACAATAACAACAAGTATTGAAAATAAAAATGAGATAATAGAAAAGGTAGAAGGATCAGAGGAAGATATTATTGAAGAAAACAAAGAATTTGAAGCAATAGATTTAGAGCCAACTATTAATATTAATTATAGTTATGAAGTTATAGGGGATAAAAGCATATGTTCCGATATTTTATTTACTGAAAAATATACAGATTTAGAAGGAATAGTTACTTTTAGAGGAAATAATTTTAGAAATACAGCTTCTTATGGAATAAGCAAAATATCACAAAAAGAGTTAAATGTAAAATGGAAAACTTCAACATCATTTAGTTCATGGGGAGGAGGAGCAGGGTGGACTGGTCAACCGTCGATAATTAAGTGGGATGAAGAGTTGAAAAATTCAATGAATATAGATGATAAATTTAAAAGTAAAGAAAATTTTACTGAAGTAATATATGCTTCATTAGATGGGAAAGTATATTTTTTAGATTTAGAAACGGGAGAGAAAAGCAGAAGTGTTATCAATGTAGGAAATCCAATAAAAGGTAGTCTGTCAATAGATTCGAGAGGAATTCCAATGCTATATGTAGGTGAAGGTATTAATGAGAGTGGAGTAACTGGATTTAATATTTATAGCTTAATAGATGGAAGTAGTTTATATGAAATTAATGGATATGATGAATATGCATATAGAGGATGGCCAGCTTTCGATTCTTCAGCATTAATATACTCTGATGGGGATATAGTAATTGAAGGTGGAGAAAATGGAATTTTATATATTACAAAATTAAATACTGATTATGATAAGTATACTAATACTGTGTCAGTAAATCCAGAAATCTTAAAATATAGATATTATACTGGAGAAGGTTATGGTAGGCTAGGAATTGAAAATAGCGTAGCAGCATATGCAAATTTATTATATTTTGCAGATAATAATGGAGATATTCAATGTATAGATTTAAGGAAGATGGAACCTATATGGGTTATAGAAGGATTAGATGATATAGATGCTTCAATCACAATTGAAGCTGAAGAAGGAGTTCCTTATTTATATGTAGGGGATGAGGTAGATCATCAAGGGATAAGTGGAATATCAACAATTAGAAAAATAAATGGATTAACAGGGGAAGTGGTTTGGAAGAATGAGTTCTCTTGTCAATCAGTAGTTGGAACAGATGCAACTAATGGAGGAGTATTAGCTACTAATGTTATAGGGAAAAATAATATATCAGATTCAGTGATATTCTCATTGGCTAGATATGATGGATTTAATAGTGGAGCTATTATTTCAATAAATAAAAGTACAGGTGAAATACAATGGGAAACTAAAGTGGATAATTATTTGTGGTCATCACCTGTTGATTTTTACGATAAAAATGGAAATGCTTATATAATTCAATGTGATTCTATAGGAAATATGTTTTTAATAGATGGTAAAAATGGAGAAATATTAAATAGTTTAACTTTAGATGCCAATATAGAAGCATCACCAGCAATATATGAAGATACAATAGTAATAGCAACACGTGCTGGGAGTATTTATGGTATTGAAATAAAATAATAATATAAAGAAAAGTTAATATAATGATGCAAAAAAGCAAATACTGATTTCAAGTTAAATTGGAAAGTTCTAACTTAAAAAGAATTCAAAAAATGATATTTACCATAATGAATATTATAATTTAATTTTTAATGTAAATTATAATATTCATAAAGTAAATATCGTTTTTTATTGAAATAGTATTTTGTTATAAATCTTGTAATCTTCCTTTATTTTTAAGGTGAGAAATTAATTTTTCAGGATCATTCATGATTAACTCTTTAGGCATTTCTATTTTTTCAAATAATTCAATTCCATTAGAAAAATCACCAATTCTTAAATTAATATGAGCATCAGAAGTTAAAATAACTTTAGTCCCATGTTCTTTACAAAGACGTGCAACTTTTTCACAGTTAACATCACTTCCAATTCTTGACGAGCCAGATAAAGAACTGTTATTAATCTCAATCATAATATCCTTTTCTTTGGCTTTTTTTACAATTGCATCATAATCAAGTTTATAATTTGGGTTTCCTAGATGACCTAATATTTCAACTTTTTCATATTTATCCATTGTATTTAAAATAGCCATAGTATTTTCTTCTAAAGATTTTGGCTCAAATACAGGTTCGTGAAAAGAAGCAATCATATAATCTAAGTTCTTTATAGCATCACTAGGCATGTCAAGATTACCATCAACATCTAAAATATTTGCTTCACACCCTTTTAAAATTATGACTCCATTTATTATTCTTGGAAGAACCTTTAGATTACCAAAGTACCAGTAATGTGGAGCCCCGGGCATAGTAGGAGCATGTTCTGATGTACCTAAAATTTTAATGCCTTTTTGTGAACAAAAGTTAATATTCTCCATAAGAGTTGTGTATGCATGGCCGCTCACTATAGTATGAGTATGCAAATCAGATAAGTAATTCATAAAATTCTCCTTTATCGTATAATTAAAGTAATTGTATTTATAATTAAAGTATATTTATTTTTAAGTTAAACTTCAATAATATAAGAAAGAAATAATGTTTAAATTAAAAT
>OLNJ01001092.1_pt1 | contig 16251 bp, 14 predicted proteins | sample 1672191 | NCBI WGS metagenome assembly OLNJ01 (sample SAMEA3136657, study PRJEB25190) | human gut metagenome | biome: human gut; feature: human-associated habitat; material: faeces | place: Austria | collected 2013 | reverse complement strand
GAGCAATTCTATGAAAAATCAAGCTATTTTTTCATATCAACTTAACAGATTCAAAAAGATATATGTTTAATAATATCATATATCTTTTTAAAAACAAATAAGAAACTCCTAAAAGAAGTTTCTTATAAATCTTATTTTAATTCAGCAGAAATTATATTTAAAAGCTCAATACAAGTTTCTTTTGTTTTGTTATTTAAATCTAATTCTGGATTATACTCAACAAAATCTATAGATTTAACCAAGCTTGTACCTAAAATTGATTTAAGAAGTTTTTTACTTTCTTCAAAAGTTAAGCCATTTTCTACTGGAGTACCAGTGCCGGGAACATATTCAGGATCTAAACAGTCTATATCATAAGAAAGATGAATATTTTTTATATTATTTTCTTTAATCATAGATAGTAAATCAGCGATAATTTGATCTAAATTACCATTTTGTATATCATCTATATTCCAAACATTTATTTTAAGTTTTTCTATCAATTCAACTTCACCTTGATCTAAGTCTCTACATGCTATAATAAATACATTTTCCGGTTTAACTTTAAAATCATCAAAAAAAATTGAAGTTAATTTTTCATAACCAATCCCCATAGATGCAGCTAATGGCATTCCGTGAATATTGCCAGAAGGAGAAGTTGTTTCTGTATTAATATCTCCATGAGCATCTATCCATATTACGCCTAAATCATTACCGTAATATTTACTTGAACCTGCAATTGAGCCTAAAGCTAATGAATGATCACCGCCAATAATAAAAGGTAAAGTGTTGTTTGTTAATGCTTCATATACTTTAGAGGCAAGTCTATTATTTGCATCAACTACTTGTTTTAAATATTTTAATTTATCATTTTCTAAGAACTTGTCCTTTGACTCTATATAATCCACATCAATGTTACCTAAATCAGTAACATAATGATTCTTTCCTAATATTTTATCAAGGTTGTTTTCTCTTAAAATGTCAGGTCCCTTTTCTACACCGGCTCTATCGCAACCATAAAAAAGAGGCATTCCAATAATACTTATATCCATAAAAAACCTCCAATAAACAACTTATTTTTTAAAACAATAAATATATATTAATACTTAAAGTTTTAGAAGTAAACAATAATTTAAAAAATATAGTAATTTATCCGTAATAATATATTCCTTATACTAATATTCTGCCCATTAAAATATTAAGAAAACGATAGAAAATTAAGAAATTTAGGATTTTTTTTCCGATTAAAAATGGCTAAATAATATTTTTTAAATCGATAAATGTAAAATTTATAAAGAATTCATATTATTATTAAGTTTTTTTGTGAAAAATGTGATAATATATACTAAGAATATAATAAATACTTTAATTTGTTCACAAAATAATTATGAAGAAAAGTAAAAAGTAAAAAGTTTCAAAATTATAATTAATACGTAAATTTATAGTTATTAATTATGGAGGTTTAATAATGAGTGAAGATAATACAGTTAAAAGAAGGCAGAATAAAGATAAGAGAAAAAAGTGGTCAAATAGGAAGAAAATAATTGTATCTACTATATCTGTTTTAATAGCAATTATTATGCTTTTATTAGGCGGATATCTTTATGTCAGAGGTAAAATATATAGTAATGATAATTCTAATTCTATAAAAGATAGTGAGTATCAAGAAGTACCTGGAATAACCAATGTATTGCTTATTGGTACAGATGCAAGGACTTTAGATGAACAGTCAAGATCAGATTCTATAATAATTGCGACTTTAGATAATAATACTAAAAAAATTAAATTAACATCATTATTTAGAGATACCTTAGTAAATATTCCTGGGTATGGAGAGCAAAAGTTAAATGCAGCTTATGCTTTAGGTGGTCCAAGTTTACTTTTAGAGACTATAAATGATACATACGATATACATATAGATAAATATGTAGTAATTAATTTCTGGGGATTTGAAGCTATAATAGATCAAATTGGTGGAATAGAAGTTGATGTAAAAGATTATCAACTTGAAGAACTTAATAAGTACATTGGAGAATCTACTGGCGGAAATGATTGTCCAGTAACGCAAACAGGATTGCAAGTTTTAAATGGAAAACAAGCATTATCTTATGCAAGAATAAGATACAATACAGGTGATGAGTTTGAAAGAACTGCTAGACAACAAGAAGTTTTAATGAAGGTAGCAGAGAAGCTTAGGGAAACAAAACCAAGTAAATATCTTGGAATAATGAATAAAATGTTAGATTATATAAAAACTAACATTGATCCACTGCAAGCTTTAAATATGGCTTATACAATATATAAATTCCCTTCTTTAGTTACAGAACAATTACAAATACCAACGCCAGAACTTGCTGAGGGAAGATTGTATAAGGATTTAGGATGGGTATTCTTAATGGATGGAGAGCAAAATGCTCAAATTCTTCATGATTTCATATATAATGATAAAATTCCTAATCCTGATGAATTTGATTACTATTCTTTATATCAAAAGTTAGCTCAATATGCTGCAGATGAAGATATATATAATAGTCAAAATGGAATAAATCCAGAAGATTATGAAAATATTGATCAAGATTTACCAAAACAAGAGGAAATAACAAAACCGCCAGTTGAAGAAAAGCCTATAGAACAACCAGGTGGAAGCACAGAGCAACCAAGTGAAGGTACGGAGCAACCGGGTGGAAGTACAGAACAACCAGGTGGAGGCACAGAGCAACCAAGTGAAGGTACAGAACAACCAGGTGGAAGTACAGAGCAACCAGGTGGAAGTACAGAGCAACCAGGTGAAGGCACAGAGAAACCAGATGAAGGTATAGAGAAACCAGGTGAAGGCACAGAACAACCTGTAGATGGAACTGATAAACCTGTAAATGCAACAGATCCAGTTTAACCAGAAGATATATCACAAGAACAACCACAGACATAAGAAGATTAAGTATATTGTAATAGTAAATGGAGATAGGTATTTATCTCCATTTTTTATTAAAAATTTATTAATAATATAAAAAAATAATTAATATATGATATAATAACTTTAAAACAATAAGAACACGAGGTGAAAAGATGGGTTCATTTAGAGGGATATTACTAAATATTATACTTAGTATTCCAGCAGTTATGATTGCATTTACTGCACAAGGATATGGAAAAGCTTTTGTTGCTGATAGATTGGGCGATAAAACTCCTAGATTTCAAGGTAGACTAACGCTAAACCCAGTAGCACATTTAGATCCTATAGGATTCTTAATGATACTTTTAGTTGGATTTGGTTGGACAAAACCGGTAGAGACAAATCCAAGTGCTTTTAAAAGAGGTTATAAAGATTCAATTAAGGTTGCAATAGCACCACCTTTAGCGAATTTGATAGTAGGTTTTTTAGGGGCAATAATATATGTTTTATTTAATAAGTTGTTTATGTGGCTTCCTGGCAGTATATTTGTTGTAATAGCAGGAATGTTAGGAGCTATAGTTACAGTAAATGTTGGGCTAGCTATATTTACGCTACTTCCACTTCCTGGCTTAGCTGGATTTGATATATTTAGAGCAATATCACCAAAGAATTTTTATAAGTATGCGGATAAAATATATCAATATCAGTTAATAATATTAATGGTAGTTATAGTGCTTGGTAGAGGAATACTATCAATGGTTTCTTCATATATAATTAACTTCTTTTTATATATTGTAAGCTTTATATTTAGCTTTATATAATAAAAAAGTAAGTAGTTTAAATGCCCTTATGTTTTAATAAGGGCATTTAATTTTTACTTACTTTTTACGTATTATTAAATCTCTATCGTATACTTCTCTAAAGAAATCTCTAGCTCTTAATGCTTGATGAATTTCTACATCTAAATTAAGTGGTGAAGATAGGAGAATAATAACTTCTTCATCATTAAGTGTTACTTCAACATCTTTAACAGAAGAAACTAGGCTTCTATCTAATCCTTCTGCAATCTTTAATAAAGCTCCAATTTCATATATAGCTTTTAAATCAAGCTTATTGATTATAGATGAGAATTGAGGAACTGGTATTTGATAATTATTAAATCTATGTGATGCGGCAATAGCAGCGCTCATTAATAACTCTTTATGATTTAGAACATTTATATAAGAGTTAAGAATTATATAAAAAGAATGCTTATGATGCTGTAAATAATTAATACTTATACCACAATCATGAAGTAGTGAACTAGTTTTTAATATATTTAAATAATTATCATCTAAGTGATGTAATGGCTTTAAAGCGTTAAATAAATCTAAAGTTATTTTATAAACTTGATTAGCGTGATCGATATTGCAGTTTAATGAATGTAGTATACCATATAAACTATAGTCTAATATATCATGAATTACATCATAATTATTATCTAGGAATTCATAAAGTATACCTTCTCTTAATGAATGATTAGATATCTTTATATATCTTGAGCTCACTAAATCAGAAATATTATGGAATATTGCTAAAGAAGTAAATATTGTATCAGCCATATCTTGCTCAAGACCCTCTATCTTACGACGTTGTCTTAAATCTTTAGATTTTACCATGTTATAAAGTTCATGTATTTCATTATCTAATAATTCATAGTTATTAAAATTATCAAAAGGATAACGTCTACGTTTTTTATCTATTTTAGCTATATTACGACCTACATCTCCTATAAGAATTATCGACTCAAAAGAATTATTTAACCAATCAACATCTTTTAAGTGATTACTTATGAAAGAATTACATTCATCTATAGAATCAGATAAAATTCTATCGTTTAATCCATAATTATATGTTAAATTAATATTACCAAAAGGTAGTACTGACCATTCTTCGATATTACCATCTTTAACCCAGGTTAAATTTGTTGAAGTACCAGTTATTTCAACAACAAGAGAGTTTTCTACATTTAGGCTTTTTACTATTCCTAAATAGTTATAATATATTTCTTCTTTTGGAGTTAATATTCTTAAGTCTAAATCGAAGTTATCCTTAAGTGATTTAACTATGATTTCGTTGTCACAAATTTGGTTGAATGAATTTGTTGCTATAGCAATTATATTCGAAGTGCCACTAGCTAGACATAAAGACTCGTAAGTTTTTAATGTGGAAATTATATAATGCAATTTTTCATTACATACCTTACAAGTATTATTTAAATTGTAGCAAATCTTCATTGGGGTTTTTAATTCATCTACAACTCTGAAATACCCGATTTCTTCAATTTCTGCAAGTACAAGTCTAAGTGAACTTGAACTTATATGAATAATTCCAATTTTAACCATAACGCACCTTTTCTTATCTCATTAAATTTATATATTACATTATCTTATTGTACATTTAATTTTATATAAGTTCAAATAAAAATTTATGATTTATTGACAAAAAATCTTTTTATTAGTTATAATAAAATGAAAAAAGAAATTCTATGAAGAGGAAAAGTACTTTAGTTAAGTCTTAAAGCGAGTGAACGATGGTGTAAGGTTCATAAGATATATTAAAGGAAATAGAGCCTTGGAGAAGTTTACCGAATTAAGTAGGATAAACCGTAGTAGCTGCGTTAAAGCGTCGAGGTGGCATTGAATAAAAATGCAATTAGAGTGGTACCGCGGAATATCCGTCTCTTTATTTATGGAGATGGTTTTTTTTATTTTAAGGGAATAATAGAAAGTATAACAATTTTTTTGAAGAACTTAGAGTACTTTGAAAATTTAAAATATTATTGTGATAATAAATGTTGGAGGTAGTTTTATGGATTATAAAAAGAAAGTTGCAGAACTTATAAAAACAGAAGTAGATATGGATATAGAAAGCATAGAAAAGTTAATAGAAATTCCACCAAAGCCAGAGATGGGAGATTTTGCTTTCCCATGTTTCCAATTAGCTAAGGCTTTTAGAAAAGCGCCTAATATGATAGCAGAAGAGTTAAAGGAAAAATTAGATAAGGAAGGTTTTGAAAAAATAGAAAGCTTAGGACCTTACTTAAACTTTTTTGTTGATAAAGGGACGTTTACTAAGAATACAATAGAAAAAATACTTGCTGAAGGTGATTCTTATGGAAGCTCAAATATAGGTGAAGGAAAGACAGTATGTGTTGAATATTCATCTCCTAATATAGCTAAGCCGTTCCATGTAGGACATTTATTTACAACAGCTATAGGGAATTCTTTATATAAACTATTTAAAAAAGAAGGCTATACAGTTGAAGGTATAAATCACTTAGGAGATTGGGGAACTCAATTTGGTAAGCTTATATCTGCTTATAAAAGATGGGGTAATGAAGAGGCTCTAGAAAAAGATGCAATAGCAGAACTTTTAAGAATCTATGTTAAATTCCATGATGAAGCTGAGAAAGATCCATCTTTAGAAGATGAAGGAAGAGCATATTTTAAAGCTTTAGAAGATGGAGACAAAGAAGCAGAAGCTTTATGGGAAAGATTTAGAAATTTAAGCTTAAAAGAATTCCAAAGAGTATATGATATATTTAATGTTAAGTTTGATTCGTATGCAGGTGAAGCTTTTTATAACGATAAGATGGATGTAGTTGTAAATGAGCTAAGAGATAAAGGTTTACTAGTTGAAAGTAATGGAGCTCAAGTTGTAATGCTTGATGAATACAATATGCCTCCATGTATAGTTTTAAAGGCTGATGGGGCATCTATATATGCTACAAGAGACTTAGCAGCTGCTATGTATAGAAAGAATAAGTACAACTTTTATAAGTGTATATATGTAGTGGGAACTCCACAAGCATTACATTTTAAACAAGTATTTAAGGTATTAGAGCTTGCAGGGCACGAATGGGCTAAGGATTGTGTGCATGTTGGATTTGGATTAGTTAAGTTTGCTGATAGAAAATTATCAACTAGAAAAGGTGAAGTTATACTTCTTGATGACTTAATAAGAGAATCAATAGATAAGACTTTAGAAGTAATAAATGAAAAGAATCCAAACCTTGAAAATAAAGAGGAAGTAGCTAAAAAGATAGGGGTAGGAGCAGTAGTATTTACTTATCTTAAGAACTCAAGAGAGAAGGATATAGTTTTTGATTGGAAAGAAATGCTTTCATTTGAAGGGGAAACAGGTCCGTATGTTCAATATTCTTATGCAAGAGCAAATAGTATATTAACTAGAGCTGGTGAAGTAAATGAAGCTCCAGACTTTACAAAGTTAAATTCTAAAGAAGAATTTGAATTAGTTAAAGCATTAGAAAGTTTTGGTAAAAACATTCATTTAGCTATTGAAAAATTAGAACCATCAGTTGTTACTAGATATGTTATTGAAGTGGCTAAGACATTTAATAAATTCTACAATAATCATTCAGTGTTAAATTTAGAAGATAAGAGTTTAATGGCAGCTAGATTAGCGCTAGTAAAATCTACATGTCAAGTAATTAAAAATGGATTAGAATTAATAGGTATAGAAGTAGTAGAAAAAATGTAGGATTTGAAAGTAGGAGCTATGCTAAATAGCTTCTACTTTTGTTAATTTATGATATTAACAAAAAGATAACAGAAAGTTTATTATCGGAAGAATAAATTCTGTTATAATCAAAGAGTAAAATGAAAGGAGGCACAAAGAACGTGTTTTTGAAGAACAATAAGTATAAAGATGCAGTGGTAGCTGCATTATGGATAGTAGTTTTTAGTATTTTAGCATTTAAATTGTTCGGGTACCTAGATGACATAACAAGCACTCTAGGAAAAATAATTTCGTTATCAATGTCATTTATATATGGAATAGTAATAGCATATGTATTAAATCCTATAGTAAAGATAATTGAATCAAAAACGAAAATGAGAAGAAGTCTTGCAATAGCTGTAACTTATATATTGTTTATTACGATAATCGCAATTATATCAATATATGGAATACCGAGTTTAATTGATAGTATTAGAGATATGATTAATAAGGTGCCAGGTTATATAGATTCAGCTCAGAGATTCTTAAATGATATAGTTAGCAACGATAATATTAATGGATTAATTAATTCTACTGGTACATTAGGTACAATACAGTCATATATAGAAAAAATAGGATATGTTTTAATGAATTTATTAGAAGGTTCATTTAATACTTTATTTAATTTATCCTCACAACTTGTTAAAGTAGTTCTAGGATTCTTAGTATCTATTTATGTTTTATCAGATAAAGATAAACTTATAAATGACTGGAAGAGAGTCTTAGTACTAGTGTTAAAAGAGAAGAGGGCAAAACAAGTTATTGAATTTGGTAGAATATATAACAATATGATAGGTACATATATAGGAATAAAAGCTATAGATTCAACTATAATAGGGATAATGGCATTTATATTGTTAACTATAGTAAAATCAGAGTATGCTTTATTGCTTTCTATAATTGTTGGTATAACTAATATGATACCTTATTTTGGGCCTTTTATAGGAGAGATAGTAGGGTTTTTGATAAATATATTTGTTTCTCCAACTAAAGGTTTAGTAGTGTTCTTAACGTTATTTGCATTACAGATGTTTGATGGTTGGTATTTAGATCCTAAACTTATAGGAAGTAAAGTTGGGGTTAGACCATTCTGGATTATATATGCAGTAGTGATTGGTGGAGGATTCTTTGGACCTATTGGAATGTTACTTGCATCTCCAACAGCAGCTACAATGAAGTTTTACTATTCAAAGCTATTAGAAAAGAATAAAGAAGTAATAAAGAATATTGAAAAAGTATAAAAAAAGGAGTGTATGGACTCCTTTTTTTATACATAATAGTAATTAGTTATATCAAAATTTATATGAATTTTATTTATCATCGTTTTTATATTTAGAGCAATGAGAAGAACAACTTCCACAATTACAATTGCCTTTAGATGATTTTTTTATGTTTTTATATATTATAAATGATGCTATTAAAACTATCACTATTGTTATAAAAATCTCCATAATATACATCTCCTTTATATGATTAAAGAACCTATATTAAATACTAAGAAAGATACTATCCAAGCTAAAACAAGTTGATATCCAACAGAGAAAAGTGTAATTTTTAAACCGAATTCTTTTTTCATAGTACCTAAAACAGTTATACAAGGTGTATATAGTAAAACAAAAACTAAAAATGATAGTGCAGATAATGCTGTAAAGTGTAGTGGTAATAAGACAGAAAGGTCTCCGCCGAATATAACACTCATAGATGAAACAACAGTTTCTTTGGCAATTAATCCTGTTAATAGCGAAACAGAAGCTTGCCAGTTACCAAAACCTAACGGTTTAAATATAGGTGCTAAGAAACCACCTATAGATGATAATATACTGTTATTAACATCTGTCATGCCTGAAAAATTAAAGTTCGATAAGAACCATAAAACTACGCTCATGGCAAAGATTAATGTACCAGCTTTTATGATAAAACTTTTACTTTTTTCATAAAGTTGATTTAAAATACTTTTAAATGATGGTAATTTATATTCAGGCAATTCAATTAAGAATGGCTCTTCATCTTTTTTGAATAAAGTATTTTTAAATAATATCCCCATTAGAAAAGCTAATAGGACTCCCAAGAAATAAAGGGAAGCTACAATAATACCAATATTATTTGGGAAAAATACTGCAGCAAATACGCTGTAAACAGGTAATCTAGCATTACAACTCATCAATGGAACAAGAAGAGCAGTAAGTTTTCTATCCTTTTCGCTCTCTAGAGTTCTAGCAGTCATAATTGCTGGAACTGAGCATCCAAAACCAACTATCATTGGTATAAACGCTTTACCTGACAATCCCATCTTTCTCATTATTTTATCCATAAGGAAAGCAACTCTTGCCATATATCCACTATCTTCTAAAATTGTTATGCAAGTAAATAGTGATAAAATTATTGGTAATAAAACTAATATTCCACCAACACCGGAAATTATCCCATCAACAATTAGAGAACTAAACCAAGGACTAGAATTTGATAATAAAGTTGATACATAGGGAATAATAGTATCATTTAAAAATCCATCGAGTAAATCAGAAAGAGGTTGTCCTATCCAACTGAATGTTACTTGGAAAATTAAAGCCATGGTAATAAAGAAAATTGGATATGCTAACCATGGATTTAATAAAATATTATCAAGTTTATCTTTTAAAGTTTTTTTCTCCGAAATATGTATTTTGTTACATTTATCTAAAAGTGATGAAATAAAGTTATAAGCATCCTTTTCTGAAGAAAATTTATAATTATTATCATCTGTTATCTTTAAGAAATTATCAGATTTTATAGTTTCTTTAATTTCATTTATTCCTAATCCTTTGGCAGCTTGTATAGGAATAACTGTTACCTGTAATAATTCTGAAAGTTTATTATAATCTATTTGAATTCCTTTTTTCTCTGCTACATCAATCATATTTACAGCTAAAATGATTGGCTTTTTAAAAGCTTTTAATTGAGTGGTTAAATAAAGATTTCTATCTATATTTGAAGCATCAATGATATTTAAAATAACATCAACATCACCAGTTTCTAAAAATTCTTTTGAAACTTTTTCTTCATTAGAATAGGTATCCATAGCATATATACCAGGCAAGTCCACAATTTTCACATCATCAAATGTTCCTTCTTTTCTGTCAACAGTAACACCAGCCCAGTTTCCAACTCTTTGGTTTGAACCAGTTAAGGCATTAAAAAGAGTTGTTTTACCGACATTTGGATTACCTAATAGGGCAATAGTCTTCATTATGTCATCTCCTTTATTTAGTCAAGCATATGTTTTTTGCATCTTTCTTTCTAATTGCAAGATCAAAGCCTCTTAAGTTTAAGATTATAGGATCTCCTAAAGGAGCAATTCTTTTTAGTTCAATTTCTGTTCCCTCAATACAACCTAAAGCGAAAAGTCTTTTAGCTAATTTGGAATCTCCATTTATTTTATCTATAATACCTTTTTCTCCAAGTTTTAAATCACAAATGCACATAAATTCCACCTCAAATTGAAAATCATTATCATATTTATGATATCAAAACTTTAATAAGGGGTCAATATATTAAAATCTCGCATTAGTTTAAAATGCTGTATTAATAGTAATAATTATATATTCACTTGTAAAATAAGATGATATAATGAAAAAGAAAGTTTGGTATATTTGAATTGAGGGGGAAGAAACAATAAACAAGAAAGAGTGATATTTTTGATAATTAGAGAAAATATAATAGAGTTAGAGGAACAAGAGTTAGATTATATTCTAGAAAGAGATGATGTTAAATTTAAGCCTGAAGAATTAATATTTTTCGATTTAGAACATTACGTGTATAAAAAACCTAAATGTGTAGGTGTTTTTGGTGCATGTGTATTTGATGAAAAAGATAAAAAACTTCATGTTACTCAATATATGATAGAAGGAAAAAATGATGTGGTAGATATATTGATATTAGCAAAGAAGTATTTTATAAAAATGAAAGAAGAGGGAAAAAAAGCAATAGTAACATTTTCAGGCAATAATGACTTTACAGTAATTAATTATTTATTTAATAAGTATGGTATATATTATGACTTCACAAAAGAATATGAATCTGTGGATATTCAAAAAGAGTATGAGATGGATAAAAAGACATCTATAGGATTAAAAAACCTAGAAAAAGTATTTGGTATACATAGAGAAAGTGAATTAATCAGTGGTTCAAATTTAGCTAAAACTTTCCATAAGGTATTGAAGGATAAAGAATATATTGAAAGAATGCCAAGTGAAAAAATAGAAAATATATTATTGTATAATGAACAAGATGTTGTAAGTTTATATTCTATGTTTATTTCATGGAGAAAATATATTAATCCGATAGAAGAAATGAACGAAGAGGCATAATGTTTATTATCAATATATTGATTTAAGGATAACATCCTTAAATGATAGATGCTCCTAATTATTTAGGAGCATCTATCATTTATAGGAGAATTTTTTATAGATATTATTACCATCAGAAATTAATACTATAGTATTATCTATATCCGTTCGATAAATTTTATTAGAGCGTGAATTTAATAGGTTTAATGTTTTAGAAGTTGGATGGTTATAATTATTATCTTTTCCTACTGAAATAACAGTTATATAAGGAGATACTGCATTAAAAAATGCTGTAGAAGTAGAAGAAGATGAACCGTGATGTGCAATTTTTAATACATCAGATCTAATAGAAGTATTTGAATTTAAAATATCCTCTTCATTAGTTTTTTCAGCATCACCAGTAAATAAAAAAGAAGTATTACCATATTCAATTTTAAATACAGCAGAGTAAAGATTAAGATTATCACCATAATCTTTCAAGAGTGGGGAGTATATAATTATTTTTACATTTTCCCCTAAATCAATTGATGTTGTATTTATATCAAATACGTTTATTTTTTTATTTTTAGATATAAGTGATTCAACCATTTTTTCAAAGGATTTTGAAGTATGTGTTATCTTAGGGGCATAAAATTCACCGATATCATATCTTTTTATAACTGAATACATATTTCCTATATGATCTTCGTGAGGGTGACTAGCCAAAATATAATCAAGTTTTTTTATATTTATGGAATTAAGATAATTGAAAAAAATAGAACTACTTTCCTTAGGACCAGAATCTATAAGAAGATTTTTATCATTAACTTGCACTAGAATTGCATCACCTTGACCAACATCGATAAAATGCACGGTCATAATTGAATTAGAATTTGCTGAAGTATTAGAGCAACTATATAATAGGAGAATAAAAATAAGAAATAAAAGTTTGTAAAATTTCATAATAACCTCCAGGGTATTACTAATGCTTAACAATATTACGAAAAAATATACAAACTTATTAACATATTTCTTGAAGTAAAATCTTTTAAATAGTATAATTAAAACAATTAAATAAAAAAGGTGTGAGAAAGTTAATGATAATAAAAGGGATTTTATACGGGGTGTACATGTTAAATGTAAGAGTGAAAGCTATAAAACATTCGTGGATAAAAAAGTATAAGGGGCAAGAAGAAGCAGATAAATATGCTCAAAAAACTGCGTATCTTTGGGCAAAATACACAATAAAAACTATTGGGATAGATTTAGAGGTAAAAGGATTAGAGAATATTCCTGATGAAGCATGTGTTTTTATTGGAAATCATACAAGTATATTAGACATACCTATTATGTTTTATACAATAGATAGATTAGTTGGTTTTGTAGCTAAAAAAGAAATGTTAAAAGCTCCAGTTATTGGAATGTGGCTTGAAAAGGCACATTGTATTCCATTAGATAGAGAAAATCCAAGAGAAGCAATTAAAACAATTAATTATGGAGTAGAATTATTAAAAAAAGGATATTCGTTGGCTATATTCCCAGAAGGAACTAGAAGTAAGGATGGAAATATAGGAGAATTTAAAAAAGGAAGTTTAAAGCTTGCTACAAAGGCAAAGGCACCAATTGTACCAATTGCAATAGATCGTGCTTACACTAGTTTTGAAAAAGATAAAAAATTTAAACCTTCAAAAATTAAAGTTACTTTTGGAAATGCAATTAGTACTGCTGAATTAACTAAAGAAGAAGAAAAGACTTTAAATGAAGATGTTAGAAACATTATTAAATCATATTTAAGTTAGAAGATACTTTAATAATTAAATAACTTAAGTGAAAATTGTTATATTCAGTAAGAATTTCTTATTTATTTTGCATATTAGAGTATTTTTTGAATAAATAATATAAGATAAAGCCACATTGGGGAGGAGATTGCTAAATGCGAAAAGAATTTTCTATCAATAATGATAAAGTATTAATTAATTTTACAGCAAAATATTGTACAACTTATGAGATGGTACTTGATAGTGATGGGTTTAGAAGAACGTTAGAAGTTTATTTAAAGAAGGCGCAAAACAAGAGATCTAACTCATATAGATATTTAACAGAGGCCCTTGAGAGTAATGATATACAATATATAAGAAAAAATCTTGTTACAGTGTTTAAATGGTTAACATTAATGACTGTAGAAGAAATATTAGAAGTAAATATAAATTATAAAGGGTTATTTGAAGATAGAAATGAATTTATAAAAGTAATAGAAGATTTTTATCGTTTTTGGAGAAGGCTAGAAAGATATACTATTATCCATACGGATAGAGTGAGACAGGGGCTTGCGGCTATGAGCTTTACTGAAGCAAATAGTAATTTTTCAAGATTAATATTAAAGTTATATAGAAAAGTAGAAGAGAATGTTTTAGGAGAAAAACCGCTTGTATTTAGACAAATACCAGTTGGGGGAAATTGTAGTGTAATGATAAATAAGGTGAATTGGCCAATGCCTAAATCTTATAGAATGCTACAAGAAATAAACTTTATTGATTGTATTTTAATTGAACCTCCATTTATAACTTATCCAAAAAGAAATACAAGAACTGGAATATTCTCAGAGGTAACTGAAAATCCATTAAAAAATTGTGTTATAAATAAAGAACATTGGTTCTGCTATCCAGCGAAAGTAGGAGAATTATTGGCATATGTATATTTCCATAGAGATTTTATGGAGCATGGAATAACTCTATGTAATCTTTTTGAAATGGCAAAAAGAGATGAATGTAGAAATAGAAAGCCAGATATAATCTATGTGTTTGGAGGAACTGATAAAGAAGAAGACTTTAAGACAGTATTTTATGATGATGTAGAAAATGATATTATGTTAGGATACATTAATCATTCAGATCAAATTGACTATTTTGGATATATGAAAAAGATGATTTTAACTCTTCACAATTTGATTATGATAAAAAAAGGATATCTACCAATACATGGAGCAATGGTTAATATTAAGCTTAAGAGTGGTAAAGAAGCCAATGTTGTAATTATGGGAGATAGTGGAGCAGGAAAATCAGAGAGTTTAGAAGCTTTTAGAGCACTTGGTAAAGATAATATAAGTGATATGACAGTGATATTCGATGATATGGGTATATTTAAAAATACAGATAATGAAGTAGTTGGATATGGTACAGAAATCGGAGCATTTGTTAGATTAGATGATTTAGAGCAAGGTTATGCATTTAATGAAATAGATAGAAGTATATTTATGAATCCAGATAAGATAAATGCTAGATTGGTAATGCCTATAACTCCATACTTTGAAATAGTTAAAGGCTATAAAGTAGATATGATGCTTTATGCAAATAACTATACAGCGGTGGAAGCTGAGGATAAATCTATAGAGTTCTTTGGAAATGTAGATGAAGCTATTAATGTGTTTAAAAGTGGTGCAAGAATGGCAAAAGGGACTACATCTGAAAAAGGGTTAGTAGAAAGTTACTTTGCAAATCCTTTTGGGCCAGTTCAAATGAAAGAGAAAACTGATGTATTAATAGAAGAATATTTCAATCTTATGTTTAAAAATAATATTAAGGTAGGACAGATTAAAACTTGTTTAGGAATAAAAGGACAAGAAAAAGATGGTCCAAGAAGAGCTGCAATAGAGTTATTTGATATTATAAAAACATTATAAACAAAAAAATCCTTCGATAAAAAGAAGGATTTTTTTTATTTGTCATTACTTGTACTTTTGCTTTTCATAAAAAATGAAATAGCATATAAACCACATATACCAACTAATGTATAAATAATTCGAGTAAATACGGACATATCACCGAAAATGTTGGAAATTAAATCAAATTGAAATATACCAATTAGCCCCCAATTAATAGAACCAAGTATAATTATTGCAAGTATTATAGTATCTAATAATTTCATAAAAAACCTCCTTATTTATGATACTGTTGCTATAGTAACCATAAAAAGGAGGTTTTATTCACTAAATAGTAATATTTCTGTCTATAGGTTGATTTAAAGATATAATAGTATCGGTTCGTTGAATTCCGGTTATAACATTAATTTTATTTAAAAGTATATCTTGAAGATCTGTGATGTTTTTACATATAACTTTGGCAAATACTGAATAATCACCAGTAGTTAAATGCAATTCAACAACTTCTTTTATTTTTGATAGTTCGTCAAAAACATCATTAAATGAAGATGTTTTATCAACATATATTCCAACAAAACAACAAACATCATATCCTAACTTTGGAAGATCAAGTAATATACGAGAACCTTTAATTATACCAAGTTCCTCCATCTTTTTCATACGAACATGTATTGTACCACCACTAACATGACAAAGTCTAGCAATTTCTAAATAAGGAGTTCTACAATCCTTAACTAATATATCTAATATCTGAAAATCTAGTTCATCTAACTGATAACTCTGATTCAAAACTAACACCCCTTTTAATAAATTTATAATATCTTTAATATATTTTATCAAATTATATAAGAAAAAAG
>OLNJ01001086.1_pt1 | contig 16365 bp, 13 predicted proteins | sample 1672191 | NCBI WGS metagenome assembly OLNJ01 (sample SAMEA3136657, study PRJEB25190) | human gut metagenome | biome: human gut; feature: human-associated habitat; material: faeces | place: Austria | collected 2013 | reverse complement strand
TTTCCAGCACCACCGCCCCCGCCTCACGATACAACTCATCTATATCAACACCATAATTTTCCTTATACTCAATCTCATGATTACCATTCGAAAAATAAACCGGCGCGATGTCACAGAGCTTCGCGATCAGGTCCGTTGCAATGTCAGTGCACTGTTCGTCTGAATTCAGCAAGTCTCCGGTCAGGAGGATCAGATCCGGGGATTGGTCACGGACGGCGTCGATCAGACGAGAATTTTCCTCTCCAAATACACTGTTGTGCAGATCCGTGAGCTGGACGATACGGAGGGAGGAAATGGTTGAAGATGGAAGAGTGTAGTAGGTGGTCGTGAGGGTGTGGGCGGAGGTGGATAGACTAATGGTGCATATTATGGTAAGAAATAGCAGGATTATAATAATAAATGTAATTTTCTTATACTTCTCCATAATATTAATACCTTTTTCGTTTAAATGACTCCCTGCGTAACTACAGCAACTTACTATTAGCAGTTTTTAGTTTTTCTCCAAAATATCTGCAATTCTTTGACATGCCTTGCCATCTCCATATGGATTTGAAGCATGAGCCATCTTCTCATAACTTTCATCATTTTCAAGAAGTTCTTTAAAACTCTTGTAAATAGCTTCTTCCTCTGTCCCAACTAACTTTAACGTTCCTGCCTGAATTCCCTCTGGTCGCTCAGTTGTATCTCTCATAACCAAAACAGGTTTTCCAAGGCTAGGAGCCTCCTCCTGAATTCCTCCTGAATCAGTCAGTATCAAATAACTTCTTGCTTGAAAATTATGAAAATCTAAGACATCTAATGGTTCAATAATATGAATTCTTTCATCTCCACCCAAAATTTCATTTGCTGTTTTTCTCACAATTGGGTTCATATGGATTGGATAAATTGCTTTTACATCTGGATGTTCATCCATAACACGGCGGATTGCCCGAAACATATTCCTCATTGGTTCTCCCAGATTTTCCCTCCGATGAGCTGTTATCAAAATTAAACGGCTATTTTTTGCCCATTCTAGTTCTGGATGTGTATATTCAGCACGAACCGTTGTTTTCAACGCATCTATAGCAGTATTACCTGTTACATAGATAGTTTCTGCTTTTTTCCCCTCGTTTAAAAGATTCTCCTTAGAAAGCTCTGTTGGTGCAAAATTATACTGACTGATAATTGATACCGCCTGTCGATTAAATTCTTCTGGATATGGCGAATAAATATTATATGTCCGTAAACCAGCTTCTACATGCCCCACTGGAATTTGCAGATAAAAACATGCCAGTGCTGTTACAAATGTTGTCGATGTATCTCCATGAACCAGTACAACATCTGGCTTTACTTTTTCCAATACTTGTTTAATATTCTCCAGAATATTAACTGTCACATCAAATAAAGTCTGCTTATCTTTCATAATTGACAGATCATAATCCGGAACAATATCAAATGCTTCTAAAACCTGATCTAACATCTGTCTATGCTGACCCGTTACGCAGACAATTGTTTCAATAGTTTTTCTCTTTTTTAATTCCTTAACAAGTGGAGACATTTTTATTGCTTCCGGTCTTGTTCCAAAAACCAACATAACTTTTTTCATTACATTACTTCCTTAATACTTTTTCGATAATTCGTCTATATAGATTTTTATAATACTTAAATTCCCTGCTTTGATAAAAAGCACATAAAAAAACAACATTTGGCACTATACAGCAAATAACAAATTTTATACAGACATTAACTCCTAAAGAAAAAGTTGCAAAACCAGCTAGCCAATAACACAAACTGCCTGCAATTATAATCAAAAGGAAATATAACAATCGTTTTTTATAATATGCTAAAACACTCCTTGAAAAGCCATATTTATACAATTTAAACGGATCATACCAGGTTCCTGTAAACAGTCTCGCTATCGCAGTGGCAAACAGGATACCAAAAAGTCCCCATTTTTTTCCTAACCAGATTGAACAAACCAAGTTGATCATTGCAGTTACAACCTGCAAATACCTTCCCTGCCTAAATAAACCTAAAGTATTCTCAAACGTCCATATTGCACTTTGTATTCCAACCATATAGAAATTCAATGCAATAATAAACGGAATGCTAATTGGAAGAATATATCCCTTCCCAAACATCAACTGTACAATATCTGTTGAAAGAACAAAAATACCAATTGCAGCCCAGCCAAACAGCCAAAAATTCGCGAGGTTTATGGTATTAAACATTTCCTCTTTCTTATCAACCGATTCCTTTGCATTAAGATTACCCACACTTGCTGTAATTCCATTGAATAACTGATTAAGCAATGCATTTATAGTGCTTGAGAGCAATGTATAATTCGAGGATAATCCAACTGTCGCCAAACCATTAAAATATGTAATAATAATATTATCTGTACTGTTCACAAGGAGTCCTGATAATTTCCATACAACTAATGCCCGTACATTTCTTATAAGCTTCCTTTTCTCTTTATAGTCAAGAGGTCTTATATTTTTCTTAACAATATACGGAAATTTTTGCTTTGCAATATACGAGATTGATATGTTGTATATCATGGTTCCTATAGAGGCAATTATTAAATAACCTATATATTCATGTGTGGTTATAAGCCAGATCATTTGAATAATGCTTTGAATAATCGTAATTAAATAATTCACGCCTACAACAATATAATTTTGCTGTGACGCTGTAATCAGAGAACTTCTATAACTGAAGAAATAAGTACTGGCTGTATTAAAAAGGTATAATGCATAAATGACATAAAGATTTTCTTTTATAGCAGGCTGATCAGTGATCAGAATATTCAAAAATGGCATCAATATAATTCCGATTACTGCAACTACAATTCCGATTGTCTTATAACAACTTCCATAAAACTTTACTAAAGAAGCAACCGTATCCTTATCATCTTCAGCCAATGGCTTATATAATGCATAAACAATCGCACTTCCAATTCCAAGTTCTGCCAGACTGAGCATCGTTAAAATATTTGTAAAAAGTCCATTAACTCCTAAATAATCAGCACTAAGAGTTCTGGTAAATACCATTCTGCAAATCAGCCCAAGAATCGTATTTATTGCATATCCTCCAAGCCCTGTCATAATATTCATGATTGAATATTCTGTGCGTGATTTTCCATTCATCATCTATTCTTACCTTGATTTCACTTATGTTTTATCGCCCTTAAAGCCATTCCCTGTGCAAATGGCATTAAATCATATGTTTGAGCAAATACACCTATATCCTTTGTATCTCCCTGACACCAGTCAATAGCTCCTGAAATTCTGGTACATGACAACAATTTATTCATGCATTTTTCTTTAACCTGTTTATATTTTTGTTCTGAAAACAATTCGTAACAACATCCATAAAACCAGGCAAATGTAGCAGTTGCAGAACTGTCATATGTTTGATCACGTTGTAAAATTGAGCCCAATCCTCCATCGCCTCTCTGATAAACTATATATTTCTCTGCTGCCTCATGAATCCATTCTTTGAGTACCTTCTTATACATCACATTTTCTAAATTATTATAAGTATCCATAAGCCCAATCAAATACCATGCCGTACCTCTTCCCCAACCATAAATCCCTAACGGAAGTTTACTCTTGATATGAAATGCATGATTTGGCAATGCAGTGTTCTCATATAAGCCATATTTGTGAAACATTTGAATTTGATAAAATGAAATGTCTTCCCATTCACTTGCATTAAATATTTTTGCATACAAAGCTAAAAAAGGGCATACCAGACCAATTGTATCCACATACATATCTGGATTATCTTTTCCTCCTGTATAAGATATCATTCCCTCTTCATTAATGTTATTTCTGATAGTCTCAATAGAAAAATCCATTGCAGCTTTTACTTTCCAGGGATCTGATACTGCCTTTAATATCGCGTAGGAGAGCATTCCAGAATCCACAGCTACAGGAGCTTTTTTCCAATTTCCTGTTGAATCAATTAGACTTTCAGCTGTATGTCTTGCAGCTTGTCGAGACTCTATTGATTTACTTTCTAATAAGCCTAATATCAAAGCCGCCTTCTGCCATGATTGAATTGTTTCACTTCTATATTTTCCATTCAACCAATCTAATAACATATATCGTGAATTATCTGTAATTTTGACGGTTGGCGTTCTTACAAGCCATTTCATTGCTCTCTTTTCAACAGCCTGTTTCCAATCATTCCTATTCCAATGCCCAATGTGAAACCGACAATATTTGTTCTTTAAATAAAAGATATAATCCACACCATAATTCAAAACCGCCAGACATAATACAAAAACCAAGAGTACTATAAGAATATCTTTCATTAAATTCCTCCGAGTTGCTTGATAGCCATTCCTGAAATCAGTGCCTCTTCACAATATTCCGGCATTCTGTCCATCAACATGTGTGCTACTTTTTTTTCATGCTGTTCTAACCATTGGAATGCATTTTTTAAATCATTTTTATTTTTAAAATCCTGAACAGAAACTACATATTTTTCTTCCGTCCCAAAAATATCCCTTGCAATCCCTCTTGCTTTAACAGAATAACCAACAGCTAAGGTTGGAACACCTGTAGAATATGCTGCAATTGTTGCATGAGTTCTCGCTCCTACAAACATTCTGCATTTTGAAATAATGCCTTTTAGCACCATACAATTATTATCATCAAGCATTCTAATTCGCTCATTATCTGTAAACTGTTCCATTAAAGATCGCAATGTTTCTCTATCATCTGTTTCTGCTTTTACCACATGTGGTATCAATAAAATTTTATTTGAAGAATCTTCAAGAATGTATTTTATTAATTCCATATAATTCTCCATTACTAAATTCCCGCATGTTGAAACTAAAGGACTGACATTAATTCCAATAGTATTGCTTTTATCAAATCCTTCCGGTAATTTTACTTCCATCGTGTCCAACTGAAATGCCGGATCAGGACACAGAAGAAGGTTGTCCGTTATTCCAGCATTCTTTAATCCTTCATAAGAAAGACTTTCCCGAACTGTGATAAGATCATATGATTTCAAATCCTCTATAACATCCTCCTTCAAAATTGAAGGTTCAATAGAACATCCCCAAAGAACTGTCTTCGCCCCTTTTTTACGAAGCATCCTGTTATAGTAACCTAAACGATCCACACCGTTATAAAAGTAATTGTCACCACCAATGGACAGACAAATATCTCCCTTTGAAATCTGTCTCAAAAAATCTTTATGTGAATGCTTTACAAATTCATAGTCTGTTCCTGTAAGTTTATGCTTTATTGCACAAAACAGATATTCCAAAGATTTTTTCTCTAATTTTCTTTCTCTGTCTGCAACTACCTCCACAATCTCTTTTAATCCGTATTGAATATCTTCTTCTGGAGAGGTTGTAAATAGCCTTACTGGAACATCTAATATTTTCGTGGTAGAACGTACAATTGCTTCACATCCATGATTTGCACTTCCACCATGGTAATATAAATTAATCATGCTTTTTGCCTTATTCTTTAATTATCCTTTTTATCTTTCAGCCACTAACGCCCTTAACACTACGACTTATTTTCCTTGGAATTCTATGTTCAAATAAATAAATCATTGCATACCATCTATATTTAAATCGATAAGGATTATTCTTTTCTCCTAGATTCTTTCTGCAATTATATAATCCCTGATAAAAATAATACTTCGACTCCGAATCAATTTTCCCAAACAATGGTCGATTCTTTAACAACATTTTTTCCAATGTTTTATTAATCTCTTCTTTTCTCAAGGTACTGGTTAACGCACCAGCATGCCATCGATACTCATACAGAATTTCTTTAATTATTACAGCATTAAACTTTGCATAAATACGTTGCCAGTAATCATAATCTTCCACTAAAGTAAATTCCGGATCATATTCTCCGACTTCCTCATATGCTTTTCTCGTATACATGAAACATGCCCCGACAATATTCTGACCAACAATTTGTTTTTTTCGTTTATCATCGACCATCATATACTCAATTGGTTTTCCTTCCCCATCAATAACTCGACATGAAGCAAATACAAACTGTGCATCTTTTTTGCCTTTTAATGCATAATACATTTTTTCTAATGCTGTCGGCTTAAATCTATTATCATCTGAAGTCCATGTAAGATAATTGCCTTGGGTAAGTTTAAATCCCCTGTTTAAATTACGTGGAAGACGTAAATTATTTTCATTTCGATAGTAATATATTCTTTCATCTCTTTTTGCATATTCTCTGGCAATCTCTGCTGAAGAATCTGTTGAACAGTCATCTACAATAATGAGTTCCCATCTCTTATAAGTTTGCCTCAAAACACTATCTATACTTTCTCGTAAATATTTTTCTCCATTATAAACCGGAAGTACTATGCTGATTAACTCTTCCATTATTTCGTTCCTTACACTCCCACTTTTAATAAATTCCTTATTTGACATGTTTTGATAAAAGATGTTTCCGCTAATAAAAGCCACATACGATGAGTTATATTTAAATCTTTTATTCCATTTTTGGTAATTGGATATTTACAGAGTACCTTATTCAGAAATTCTAAAGCCTGCGCTTTTTCTCCTTTTTTTAATTCTCTGAGCACAGCTTGCCCCTGATACAGACACGTAAACCACAAATCTATAAGTGCTTTACTTTCAAGTTCTGGAAAATATTTTCTAAAATACTCCTGTCTGTTACATTTTCCTTCAACTGCATCCAAACGTTTTAAAGAATATTTTTCACCCATAATACTTTCAGTATGCTGCCAGTAATAATATCCAATATAATCAATAATACTCACAGATTCAGCATTGCCAATTGCCTGATAACTCCAAAAAACATCTTCATGATACTTACCTTTTTCAAAAGGTATTCCTTTGATGATATTTTTTCTATAAAGTTTATTCCAAACCGGTTGTTTCAATTTTGACTCATTTAATAATTCCAGTTGTGCCTCATCTCTTTTTAAAACACACTTATTTGGTTGCAACAATATCCTGCTATGTAAATTATTCTCCCAAACCATTTTGACATTACACTGCGCTATATCGCTCTGATCCGCAATAATTGCATTCAATAACCGTTCATACATTTCCGGTGCAATCCAATCATCCGAATCAACAAATCCAATAAACTCCCCTGTCGAAATCTTCAGCCCCTCATTTCGTGCATCTGATAATCCTCCATTTTGTTTATGAATTACTTTAATCCGCGGATCTCTTTTACTCCATTCCTCACACATATAGGGACATTGATCTGGCGAACCATCTTCAATCAGAATGATTTCCAAATTTTTGTATGTTTGATTAACGATTGATTTTACACATCGCTTCAAATACTTCTCCACCTTATAAACCGGAACAATAATACTAATCAAATTCTCACTTATCATATCTATTTTCCTTCAAGAATATTTCGAATGATGTTAACTGGGGTGAAATCCAATAATGGTGTTCTATAACTTTCTCCAATGTTTCTATTTCTTAGACTCAATATGGCTTTTTCAATAGATGCTTCATTATTCTCACAAAAAATAAAACGATTAAATGCAGCGAAATACTCATGTAATATCCTTTTTTCTTCTTTTGTTCCATCAAGAATAAATAATACTAGTTTGTTCGTAGCAGCATACTGATATATCTTTCCCGGAATTTGTCCACCCTTCAAATTACATAAAAATACTAGGACGTTAGCTTTTTTTTCATATAATTCTAATTTTTTCAATCCCATTCTTGGATAAACACTAACAAACTTATTGTTTTGCAATCTCAAAGACGAATTTCCACAAATACTCACTTTAAGTTCCATTTTTAATGCTGTATCATAGAAAGGCTTCAAATTTCGAACATTAGGGCTATAATCACCAAAATATCCAAATTCTAACATATCAAAATTTACGGTTGTTAGCTCTCTTTCATAATATGTCGGTAACGGCTGCCATTTCATTTTATCTGCAAACTCATGAAAAGATTTTTTTTGATATAGTAATGTCAACGGACTCACATAATAGACCATGTCACTCATTTCCAAAAGTCTGCCTTCTTCTTTTTTCACCTTATCATTATGACACAATCCAAAAATATCCTCATACCATGGATCCTCCCATATTTGAATCCAGCGTTGTGCTAATAATTTCTTTGATTTTAACAGGGTTTCTGCCAGTTTATGACTGATAGGTGGATATGCTAACGAAATCACATAATCATAATTTTCCTTCCCTTTCCAATGTTTTGCATGCCAATACCAAATAATATCTGTTCCATAAGTTCCATATAACTCACGTATTTTTTCTTTAATTTGCACTTTGAATGATTTTTTACTTTTTTCTCCAACGTCAGATATTATATTGTTTTCTTTCTGAGTATATTTCACTTTCTTTTTTGAGCTCAATTGCTCATATAATGATGCATTATATGTGTAAATTTTATGAACTTTTGGTATGTTAATTCCTGTATCAATTTTTTGATTTTTATTACTCACCGTCAATAAATCAACTGTATATCCTGCTTCCACCAATCCTTTTATATAGGAAATATGACATAGATTGGCTGAAGAATTAACCTGCAAACAATATCCAGCAATTACTAAAATTCTCATTCACAACTCCTATCCAGCAATCAATAAACATTCAACAGCAAAAAATTTTCTTTGTATTCATTAATTTATTCCATTATCTTACTCAACTAACGATTCAAATAAATCTTCCACTTTCTTCACAGTAATATCTGTGCTAAACATTTTCCCCCGCTCAATAGCTTTCTCCTTATAATATTTTAATAATTTTGGATAACTTAACAATCTTTCAATAGCATCATATAGAGCCTCATCCTTATTATCTGTTATGATTCCATACTCATTATCACCCAACATTTCCCTCATACCTGATACTTCTACAGTACAAACTGGTATACCTACAATTAAAGCTTCTGTCGTTGCCGTAGAAAACCCTTCTGCAAAACTTGAACAAACAAATAAATCACATTTTGCTACATATTTATATGGATTCGTCTGATATCCCAGCATAGTAACTGCATCCTGCAATTCATAACTTCTTATATAGTTCTCCATTTCAGACTGTAGTGGACCTGTTCCTAAAATATAGAGATGTACTGGATATTTATTATTTCGCAATCTTCTGATAATCGATAACAGCCGCATATAACCTTTTGATTTTTTCAAGGTTCCAACAGCAATCAGCCGTATCTTTCCATCTTTTAACAGTTCTTTTTCTGACTGACACGACCACTCTAATATTTTATTAGACTCTACGGTATTATATAGAACTTTGCACGGTTTTTGAAAATTCATGATTCGACAAAAATCATCATGCACATATTGCGAAACACAAATCGTCTGATCAAAACGATTATAGTATTTATAAGCTTCCTGTTCATTACGAAATGAACTCGACAATCTACTCATCGTATGCTGTTCAACATGAATCCATGATACCAATTTCGTATTTGGATTTTTACATCCACTGATTACCCGTGCAGAAGGACCTTCTAAATATGAGATTTCAATGTCATATATATCTTTCACACACAATTTGTGTAACTGTTCTGGTGACATCAGTTTCATAAATTTACTGTTTCCAGGAAATTCTTTTGGAAATATAGCTCTAAAACAAATATCTTCTGCAAGAAATTGTTCATTCACTCCACCGCCAAATAACACCGTAACTGAAATATCAAATTTTGACCGATCCATATGATTAACTAAATTAACAAGAACTTTTTCAGCTCCACCCTGGCCAAGATCATGAATCAAAAATAAAATTTTCTTCATTTTCCTTCTCTCTGAATTTTTTCCCACTCTTTTATTGTAGGATCATTTATTATCCTAAATAAACGATATAGTTGTGGGAAACATATTAAAATTCCATACTTTACTTTTTCTTTATATGAATAGATTAATTTAAGACTTCTTTTTTCCAATATGCAACATTGTTTGGATTTCTCTCTTTCATTTATTAACCTATATTCATATTCTGCTGCTAATAGTCGTTTTATACTATCTATGACAAATGCCTGCTTTAATTCATTGTCCTTTTCCTTTAATGCATATTTATATAATCTTTCACCTAATGTCATACAAACACGACCATCTATTTTACTTACTAAAGATCCAGCGCGAAAGAAATAAAAGTATAAAGGAACTCTCGTATATATAATCTTCAAATTTTCATTTATGCTTATTAAAGCAGCATTAAAATCAGCATCCTCAATTTTAGATCTTTCATCAAACCGAATTGTTATTATATTCTTTTTGTATATTCGCCCCCACACAAAACCTTTGCAATCTCTTCTTTGCATAAATTGTACTCTTGATAAAGATTCCGCCACAATTTTCTGTTCTGTTTCATACTTCAATTCTCTGCTATATCCACCAATTACAATATCCGCATCAGATTCTATCATTATTGATATCAGACATGTAAAGAACTTTGGATGAATCATATCATCCGCATCGACAAAAGAAATATACTCCCCTGTCGCAATCTCCATTCCTTTATTTCTTGCAGAAGATAGTCCTCTATTTTCCTGACTGATAACAGTAATTCTTGAATCGTTCTCTTTATAAGACTCCAGAATATTCAAACTTGTATCAGTACTTCCATCATTAATACATATTATTTCCAAATTTCTGTACGTATTATTTATAATTGATTTTAAACACCTGTCTAAATATAATTCTGCATTATAAATCGGTACTATAACACTGATTTTCTCTTCACACATTACTTTTCAACCGCCTCTTCTTATGAAAAAAGTCATATACCACTTTGGGCATAAGACCAACTACAATGTTTTTACTCATCTCTATCACTAAATATGGATAATATTTCATCGGCATATGAATCATACGAAATCCATTATATTGCACATAAACTGACCGAAGTCTGGAAGATATCGTTCTTCTTTGAAATGCATTTCTGTCATCTCTCATTTTGTATAATGGTTCTTGTAAGTTATATCCTCTATATCCTTTTGAATAAAGTTTATACCATAAATTGCAGTCTTCATATCTCAGTAGTCTTTTATCAACAGTATATCCTCCAACTCTGTCATATGCTTCCTTTCGAATCATACATGGTGCATGACAATGAAATGGAGGGTGAAAAACAAAATCCTTTAACTGAGGAATTTCTATAGCCTTGCCCTCTCCCCATTCTCCATATTCATCAAAATAAATCATTGGAGTGCTTACTATTGCATATTCTTTATGTTCTTCCAAAAAACTCACTTCTTTTTCCAGACGCTCCGGCATAGAAATATCATCTCCATCCATGCGTGCAATATATTTCCCTGTTGCTTTTTTCAAACATCTGTTTAACGTATAATTAAGCCCTTTATTACTTTCATTTTTTAATATTTTTATCTTATCTGGATATTTTTCCGCATACCTTATAGCAATCTTCCATGTATCATCTGAAGATCCGTCATCACACATTATCAATTCCCAATTCAAATAGGTCTGATTAAGAATAGATTCAATAGCTTCTGGCAATGTTTCTGCACAATTATAAATCCCCATAATAATTGATACATTTGCACTCATTAAATAAACCTCACCATCTTCTCATAAAATTCATAATATAGAGCAGGACCAAAAGACATATTGACAAATGATATTTTGCACAGATAAAGAAAACTTTCCAATGAAGAGGAAAATACTTTATTTCTAATTCTTTTAAAGAATCTCTATAATAAGAAACGTGCAAAATTGATTGTATTTCTTCTAATTTCTGTATATTAGTCATTCGATTGTCTTCTATTAAATTTAATCCAAGCCCTATTAATCCCAGACAAATTCTATTTCTTAATGCCTCATAATAAATCTCTGTTCTTTTTTGTTCCTGTAATATTTTATATATCCGTTTATATAATTCTCTCCATTGAGATATTTTTTCTTTTTTATATAAATGTGTAAATGAATTTATCTCTTCTTTTCTATAATGGTATAAACTACTCGGAATATATAAAATGCTATTTGCTCTTAAAAAAAGCTTTATATTAAAATACGTGTCTTCTGTACCAACAATTTTTGTATCAGTAAATTGTAAATTATATAACATTTCTCGTTTATACAATTTTCCCCAGACTGTTATTATAGAATCCACTGTTTGAGGCAATTTCAATTCCTCGCCAACTGGACCGATCATTCTTCTCCACAGATTGACTACTTCTTTTCCTTTCCATCTGATACTCTTCATTCCCATAAAACAAGTTTCTTTTGAAGAATTTAAATATTCTCGTCTATATGCCCACATCACAATATCTGAATCATTTTTTTTCAATTCATGTAATGCCGTTTCACAGGTATTTATTTCAATCCAGTCATCACTATCTACAAACATTATGTATTTTCCATTAATATGTTCTAATGCCGTATTTCTTGCCGCTGAAATACCCTGATTCTTTTGAGAATATAACTTTATCCTGTTATCCTTAAAAGAATATTTTTTTATAATATCCAAGGATTGATCAGTACTACCATCATTTATAACTATGATTTCTATGTTTTTATATGTCTGATTAAGCAGACTTTCCAAACATTGTTCTAAATATTTTTCAACATTATATACCGGAACAATTATACTAATCAGATCTTCATCATTATTCTCTGCTCTCACTCACACCAATCCCCACGCAAAATGCATCTGATAATAAAAGAATCCACAATACGCACCAACCATAGCAACCGTGACCAGTCTTGCAGATTTTCTCATAAAAATATGTTCGATTTCCCACGGCAACAAAATGTAATTATACAAAGAAGCATATATTGGCAGTCTTCCAATAAAAATCCCACTTGTTACCATTGAAACAAGATAAATCCCAGCTGTTATAACTGACATATTCGTACACAGATTAATAACTGGATCATTAGCCTCCTGAATATGCTTCAATCCTATAAATGACAATATTGCAGGCATCGAATATATCAAAACACGCAATGGATTGGTTCCATCATCTCCCCAGCTGGTCCAGTCATTCACCATGTTTGCATATTGTGTTTCCTGCATGGCATTATCCAGAAGAGATGTAAATTTTCCAACATATAAAATTGCAATGAGTGCTAAGAGCAAGAATAAAATTGTTTTCCGGTTCCATGGCTTACCGCTTGCAATTAACATAAAAGGAATCAGGAGTAATGCTGACTGATGCATCGTCGATGCAAGTAAAATCACTATTATTGCAATTACATATTTTTTCTTTAACATAAATGGTGTCGCCACCAAGGCAATTGTTACTGCCATAAACTGTCGAACGCCATTTTGCACCCATGACATATAATCTGTTGATGCTATAAATAAAAAGAAACTGATCCAATAATATGACGAATATTTTCTGTACAGCCATACAACAACCAATATTTGAAATCCTGCAAGTAACAAAAAACACCCAACGTCATTAATATTAAAAATACTTTTTATTACTGCTACTGTTCCATAGAAACCTTTGTCTTTCGTGATTGTATTCAGATATGCTGTTATTTCAGAAAAGCTGGACGGTGCTTCTGCAAATGCACCTCGATACGCTGCGGTATCCCCAAATCCATCATTTCTGCACCCGGCCCAGACAATATACGGTACTGCCATCAGCACAGCCGGCACGATTCCCCATCTTGTCTCCATCTTTCCGTTCACCATTTCACGATGTTTGGGAAAATATGCTGCAAGTACAATTCCGCCTGTAAACAGCCAGATCAGCAGCCACCAGTAATTTGTCAGTGTCATTTCATTCCTCTTTCCTGTTTTGTCATTGCTTTTGTGATAACCTTCACAGTTTCTTCCACTACTTTTTTCTTATCAAATTCTCTCTCCATTTTTTCGCGTCCTGCCTTACCCAGCAGTTCTCTTTTTTCTCTGGAGAGTTCTGTAAATCGTTTCATAGCTTTATACAGACTGTCAGTGCTTTTTACTTTGCAGAGCATGCCGCTCTTTCCATTATCAACGGCTTCGCGGCATCCTGGAATATCTGTGGTAATGATTGCTCTTCCTGATGCCGCTGCCTCGAGGAGGACGTTGCTCATGCCTTCATGATAGCTCGGAAGTACCACGCAGTCGGTCTGTGCATAATATGGTTTTGGATTTTCCTGGAAGCCGTAAAATCTTACAACTCCTTCACTTTGAAGCTGTTCTACCTGCTTTTTATATTCATCTTCAAAGAATCCGACCAGATCCAGTATGAATTCACAGCCATTTTTTCGCAGCTGTTCCACTGCACCAAAGAGTTCATCCATTCCTTTTTCTTTCATGATTCTGCCGAGATACAGGAAATGAACTTTTTCGTTATCCGGATACTGACGATATCTGTATTCTTCCAGGTTGATGCCGGCACCGGACAGGACAACTTCTTTCTTCGCAGGAAGAATCCGACGTCTGACAAACGCCTGTGCATTTTCCTGATTTTCAAAAAATACGGTTTCTACTTTCCTAAATGCGGTTCGGTACATTACCGTAACAAGATTCGAAAGCAACGCTTTCTGAAAAGCTGTTCCAAGTCCCTGCACATTTGCGCAGAATGGAATTTTCATCTTTCCGCAAAGATACCCGGCATAAATATTCGGTTTGATGGAATATGTAATCACCAGGTCTGGTTTTTCCTGTTTCAATATTGTTTTATATGTACGAAGCAGTTTCAGATCCGTGAATGGATTGATGCTTCTTCGATCCACCTCTGTTTTGATACAGTTTGCGCCAAGCTCTTTCAGATCTGTTTCGTGTCCGACAAATGGGGTACTGATCACGACTTCAGAATCTTCCAGCATTTTTTGAATCAGTTCTTTACGGAAGCGGTACAGCATGTACGAATGATTTGTTATGATAAGTATTTTTTTCTTATTTATCTTCCCGCCACTGCTCATTGCCCCGGTTCCGCCTTCTACGACTCCTTCACTTTTCAGCACGGAGCTGACTGTACCAAGAATACATCGAATATCCATGACCGGATTCATATGCTTCACATAATAGCCATCCAGTCTGGCTTTTTCTTTTATTTCCAGTTCGTCTCTTCCATGAATCTGCGCCCAGCCGGTCAGTCCCGGACAAACATCATTGGCTTCATATCGGTCTCTTTCTTCCAACAGATCATATTGGTTCCAAAGTGCCGGTCTCGGTCCGACTACTGCCATATCTCCATGAAAAATATTCAGAAGCTGCGGCAGTTCATCAAGACTGGTTTTGCGGAGCCATTTCCCGACTCTCGTCAGATATTGTTCCGGATCTGTCAGTAAATGTGTCGGTGTATCATGCGGTGTATCTGTCCGCATGCTTCGAAATTTATAAAGCATAAAATGATTTTTATGAATTCCCACCCGTTTCTGCTTAAAAAATACTGGCGCTGTGAGTCCATCCTCTGCTTTGATCGCAATGGCAATTCCTGCGAATACCGGTGAAAGAACCACCAGACCTGCGCCTGACAGAATTTTATCGGTCGCTTTTTTCAGTTTTAGATAGCTTTCTGAAGGTTTTCGCATTCCTGATTTTCCTCTGCCTTTATATGATAAGTAGACACGATGCTCTGCATCAGCAGGCGCATATCATCGGTTTCGTTTGCTGCCGCCTCTTCCATTACCTGAAGAGCATAATAAAGTTTCTTTTCATCGACATCGATCGGATGACCGATATGGATCAGTTTGTTCGGTGTCTCTGTCATTCCTTCTTCATCCATGAGCAGTTCTTCATAAAGCTTTTCTCCAGGACGAAGACCTGTAAATTCAATTGCGATATCTTTATCTGGGGTGTAGCCGGAAAGACGGATCATATTTTTCGCGAGATCCAGGATTTTCACCGGTTCGCCCATATCAAGGACAAAGATTTCTCCTCCTTTTGCATAAACACCAGCCTGAAGGACAAGAGAAACTGCCTCTGAAATGGTCATGAAGTAACGGATGATTTCCGGATCAGTAACGGTCACCGGTCCACCTGCTGCAATCTGTTTTTTGAAAAGCGGAATAACACTTTCATTGCTTCCAAGTACATTTCCAAAACGAACTGCAACAAAATCTGTCTCGGAATGTTTATTGAAGCTCTGAATGATCATTTCACAGACTCTCTTGGAGGCGCCCATGATGTTTGTAGGATTGACTGCCTTATCTGTTGAAATCTGAACAAATTTTTTCACTTTCCAGCGGTCTGCAGCCAGTACAAGATTATAGGTGCCCAGGACATTGTTTTTGATTGCTTCATTCGGACTTGCTTCCATAAGCGGCACGTGCTTGTGTGCTGCTGCATGGTAAATGATATCCGGTCTGTATTTGCCAAAAATTGTCTCCACACGCTCTTCGTCTCGGATGGATCCGATCAGCACTGTCAGTTTCAGATTCGGATATTTCATTTTCAGTTCCTGCTGAATGTCATAGGCATTGTTTTCATAAATATCAAAAATGATCAGGC
>OLNJ01001082.1_pt1 | contig 16405 bp, 22 predicted proteins | sample 1672191 | NCBI WGS metagenome assembly OLNJ01 (sample SAMEA3136657, study PRJEB25190) | human gut metagenome | biome: human gut; feature: human-associated habitat; material: faeces | place: Austria | collected 2013 | reverse complement strand
TATTTATTGTTGTTGAGATCTCATTCTTGCAAGATTAAGCTTTATTCTAACATCATTACCGTAAAACTTAAAGAAAGTGAAATTACCAACTAAACGAGAATAAACTCTAGTAGTATAACTTTTTTCTATATCTGGAAGATTTAAATTTGTTGATATAATCATCTTTTTATTATTTAATAACTTTTTATTTATTAAGTTAAATAATTCATTAGTAGAAAAGTCTGTTACTTGTTCAGCTCCTAAGTCGTCTATTATTAGTAAATCACAATTTATTAATAAATCTTCAAGTACATAGTTATTATTGAAAGTTATTTCTCTTAAGTCTCTTATCAAATCGTTAGATGTCTTATATATAACTAGATATCCTTTATCTAATAACTCTTTAGCGATACACCAAGATAAAAATGTTTTACCATTCCCTGATTCGCCATAAAATAAAAGATTAGTATTATCAGTATCGAAATTAGCTAAATAATTACCTCTTACAAACTCATAAATTTTCTCCATGTTTTTACGCTGAGAATTTTTATAATTACCGCTATTTTCAGAAGAAAATAACCTTATATCAAAGTTATTAAAATTACAAGTAGCTAAGTTATTTGATAATTTAGAAGTTTCATAATATAAATTTACAAGTTTAGTTTTAAAGCAACTACATCTCTTAGTTCCTATATAACCAGTATCTTGGCATTTTGGGCATTGATAATGAAGTGTCAGATAATCTGTAGGATACCCATAAGCCGTTAGTAACTCGTATTTTTGCTTTCTAAGCTCTTGTATATCAGCTTTAATATTATTTAAATCAGATTCAGATGCACCTTTTAATATAGCCATAGGTAAAGCTAAGGAAAGTTTTTGAATCGTGTTATCTAATTCAATTATTTCAGGAGCTTTTTGAAGAATTTCATTTTTTCTATTTTTTAAATTATGATTTTCATCTTCACGTATTTTTTCGTAAATATTCATTAATTTTTCTTGATATCCCTTAATCATTGTTATACCATCCTAAAAGTTCTTTTTCCAAATCATCATAGTCTTTTGATGATTTATTATTAATATTTTGACCAATAAATCTTTTGCTATTATTGCTAGTATAGTTCCCCTTAGATGGAGTAATGCCAGAAGGTTTTGAATCTTTTTCTTCAATAGCAGCAATTGTTTTTAGGTTATTCTTATTCCAGTTAGATAAGATTCCGTCAATGTATTTAAAATCTGCTCTATTTAAACGTTGGAAACATATATTGCAAGCTTTTTCTATAACATCTAGAGGAAAATTAAAATCATTTATCCATTTATCTAACATTTCTTCTTGTGGTTTCATTAATTCAGGATTTTTAATACCTAAATAATTTAGAATATGTCTAATTTTTATCCATTTATCTTCATTTTTCTTGATATAGTTTTGAGCTTCTTCGACTGTGGTTATATTCATATCTTTCCAAGCCATTGCTACCTTTTCTATATATCTATAATCACTTTTTCCACGAGATACACAATATTCAAAAAGAATCAGTATTAATTCTGATGAGAAATTGAAATCATCTTGCCAACTCAAGTAAGTAGTCATTTCTTTAGGAGATAGAGGTCTTCCTAAAAGTCTTTCAATATCATTTAGCATATCCTTAGTTGAATTTTTATTTAATGCTTGAAGTAAGTTTATTTCTTTACTTTGAGATTTAGATTCTTTAACTAAATCAACAAATTCAATATTAAAATTACCCATTTTATCAATTGGAATAAGCTTTATTAGTCCTTCATCATTCCAATAATTTAAGGCATTTAGTACATCAGATTCAAGCAAATTTAATGAAGTAGCTAATATTGATGATGTTACACCCATTTCACCACAAGTATTATATTTAAGCATTAATAGATATACCTTTATAAATTCTCCACGGGCTTTAGGCATATATTTCTCTATAAATATATTACTAACGGGAGTAAAGTCTAGTTGTTTATTTTTTAGCATAAATGTGCTCATAAATATTCTCTACCTTTCTTGAACTATTACGTTTAAGCTAATTATAACAAAGGTGATATTAACCCTCAACATAACAATTAAAGAAATGATATGTATATTATTTTACTTCTTGGGAAAATTAAAAAATGTTGTAAATAAAACTAAAAAAGAGGAGTGATAAAAATGTACTCGCAGAAGAAGGATGAAAAGTGTGTCATACGAAAAACCACTTTATCCTTAATAGTATTAACAATATTGTTATTTCTTATATCAGAAATAACTAATGGCTATAGTATACATGGAAATAGGAAAACAGTTCAGTGTATTAATGTTATTAATGATTCAAATGAAATACCACAAGGAGTTTATTTGGCAAATTCAAGTGATATTTCTAATAACTATAATGATATTGTTAATTTGGAGAGTAAGAATCTAAATGCAAATATAGATAATATAAATAGAAATGTTAATGGCTTTGCTATAACTGTAGATAATAATATTTTTGGATATGTACTAAGTGCTCAAGAAAAAGATGAAATAATTGAGAGTGTATGCGAAAGTTATATTAGAGAATTAGGAGTTAATGTTGAAGATATATCTTATATGAAGATAAATGGAAATATAAAAGTGACGCCTACTGAATTAAAGTTGTGTCAATTGAGTAATAGTAGTGAAATATCAAAAGATATTTATGAGGCATCTATAATAAATAAAAGTTTGTTGGATTTAGAGTTAAGCTTAAGAACCTTTCAAGAAGAAAATATAGAATCACCAGTTATAGTTGAAGAAGATAATAGTATATATATGGGTGAAGAAGTTATTGTACAAGGATCTGATGGAACAAAAGAAGTTTATAAGGAAGTCGTATATGATGGACTTACGAAAGTAGAAGAAAATATATTAAATGAGAACGTATTAGTAGAGCCTATAGCTACTGTAGTACATAGAGGAAGTAAAAATCCATACTATGATGGAGTAAGTTTTTTAGAGAGACCAGTAGATGGGGGATATATATCATCATATTATGGAGAAGATAGAGTTAATTCGTATCATAAAGGACTTGATATAGCTGAAAATCTTGGAGAAGATATAATAGCTTCTTTCGAAGGTAAAGTAATATATGCTGGATATAATGATGGAGGGTATGGAAATTTAGTTATAGTTCAGCATAGTGACGATATGAAAACATATTATGCTCATTTAAGTGAGATATACGTGTCTCTAAATCAAGAAGTGAAAAAAGGAGAAATAATAGGTGCTGTAGGAAGTACTGGATATAGTACTGGACCTCATTTACATTTTGAATTAAGGATAAATGAAACACCTGTAAATCCTCTTAATTATATAGTCAAAAAGTAAAAGTGCTTTATGGCACTTTTACTTTTTAAATAATTTATTTAAATTTATACATCCTTCTCCCTGAGTATTTAGTGGTAGATCTAAGTTAGTAGATGAAGCTGTTAACATAGATACTATATCATCAAAGGAGAGTGTAGGTGTAAGTTCATATAATAAAGCACATATACCAGATATATATGCAGCTGATATAGATGTGCCGCTAAAGCTTTTGTATGAAGATGAAAGTTTAGGTGCATATATTTTAGTATTATTTTTTTCAGATATATAAGATGTATTACAGTTAAGAGATACAATATCTACACAAGCAGCACAAAAATTAGGTTTAAAATCTTTTTTTGGAGCACCTGTAGATGAGTATTCATAAGGAGTTGTTTTTGAAGTGGTATCTAGACCACTTACTGTAATAGCATTTTTACTTAGAGCTATTCCCATAATAGAGCCTTCAATACTATTACTTCCACTAGGAAGTATAGGTGTAATACCTAAATCAACAGCTTTTTTTAGTATTTTATCAAAAAGTGAGAATATAAATTTATCATGATTTAAGCTTTCAAATGGTAAACATAAAATTTTTATATTATACTTAGGACTTATAGATATTAACTCATTTATAGCATATAGTACATCTGAGACATATCCTTTTCCTAATCTATCAAAAGCTTTTATCACATGAAGCTCTGAGTTAGGAGCAATTCCTTTATATATTCCATTAGAGGATTCACCATTACCAGCAATGACTCCACAAGTGCATGTACCATGTCCGTTATCATCATATGGGAATGAGAGACCATTAATTAAGTCTGTGAAGGTAGCAATTCGATTAAAAGGTGTTGTTAAATCACGGTGAGGATATACACCAGAATCAATTACTCCAATACCTACCCCCCGACCAGAAGCATTTATACTATTAGATAATCTAACTCTATTAGCAGTTTGTACGCTTATACCACAAAGATTAAAAAATTGATCTAAGCATATATATTCAACTTCAGGATATTCTAATAATCTATTTATAGATTGAGAGTTTAAAATAGCACATATAATATTATCAATATTAATATTTCTTAATATAGTTCCTTTATATGATAAGATTCTTTTTTCAATAGAATCCTGAAAGTTTCTACATTTAATTAAAACCCTATAACTCCTAGATGTATTAAATTCCATATAATTTTTAAGATTAGAGTCTAGTTTTTTATTTAAAGAGAACATAAAAAACTCCTTAAAATTAATCCACATTATATAGTATAAAACTAAGGCTATTTTTGTTAATTAAGAAAAGAAAAAAAGTGCGAAGCACACTTCGCACTTTTTTAATGCTTCCATTTAAAGATTACAATACCTGCAATCATAACGATTACTCCTATTATTTGGCTTATTCCAAAACTACTTCTTTCTGAGCCAAATAAACCAAAGTAATCTATAAGTCCAGCTGAAGCTAATTGAGCAACTAAAATAGTTCCAATTCCAAGGGTAGTTCCTAATGAACCAATACTAACCATAACAGTATAAGTAATTACTACGCCTATAAATCCCCCTAATAGATAGAGTTTATTGACTTCTTTTATAGCACCAAAATCACCTTTTCTGAAAAAGCATAAAATTATTAATGCTAATGCTAAGCCTGTTGCTTGAACTATTGTAGTAGTTTCCCATGAACCTATTTTTTCATTTAGCCTAGTATTAAATACGCCTTGAATAGTCATTGATATGCCTGAAATAATAGCACATATAAATCCAATCATTAATAATCACCTCAAGTATATTATGTGAAATTAATGGATTAATTATATAAAAAAAAGAAACTCTTTTGAGTTTCTTAATATTAATCTCCATAAATAAAAGAATTTATTATATCTTTTTCAGAATATCCAAGAGTTACTCCAAGACTTAAAGTATCTTCCAATAAAGTTAAAAAGTGATCAGAAGATGTTGATACTATTAAATCATTTATATCTATATATAAATTTAAGAATTGGTCACTTAAACAATAATCATTTGGTTTAAGTTGTACCTCATAATCTGATATATATTCTCTATATAATCCTAAGCTAATTATATGAGCAAGAAAATCAACATATTTTTTAAATATAATGTCTTTATTTAAGCTTGAAGAAACATTTTCTAAGTAAGTATAGCATTTAGTTTCTTCAGCAATTGAGCCTAATTTAACATGAAGCTCAAGATGCTTTCTAACCCACAGCTTATATTCAGGAAGCTCATGGTTTATTAAAAGTTGCTTATTTTTTTCAAGTTGTGATTCAACTATAGATGAAATATTCATAAATAACCTCCTAATTAGGATTAATATAATATATTTTACAGAAATAATTTACTCTTGAAAAGGTTGGTAAACGAATACAAAAAATAAATTTTTATAAAAAAAGCACTGACTATAAAAAATAGTCAATGCTAAAAATCTAATAGAAAATTAAAAATCTTTTAAAGGATATGTTTGAATTAAAGTTTCTCTCCTAGTATTAGATATTTTCCATAATTCTAGTCTATTTACTTTTAAAGTTGAAAGGTTAAATCTTGAATCTAATGGAGCGATAACTCTTTTATTGTCTTTGTTATTATAACTTATATTAGCTAAAGTAAGCTGTAAATTTTTATCAGATTCAATTCCTTTAACATTAAATCCATGTAATTGAAGGTTATCAGATAATAATCTATTTAATCTTTTAATATATCCAACATCTTCGATTTCTAAATTTAATGTTTTACTAGAATCACAAATGCTAACTTTTGAAGAAACCTCTACTTTAAAATTTTTATAAGGCTTAACTATTTTATCAACAACTGTATTAATCTTATCTATATTTGGATTTTCTAAAATTTCTAATGGAATATATGGAATTGGAGAGTTTCTGTTAGCTCTATATTTTTTTGATAAATTTCTTTGTATAGGGCTTAAGTTTTTGTATGATTCATCATCGAATAATGCAACTAGATAATATTTCATATTATAACCTCACAAGTAAATTTTTGTATATACTTTCTAAAAATTATATCATATTAGTATATAGGTTTTCAAACAATATATTCACTAATATAATATATACGGTGAAAATAAAGGATTTTTGGCAGAAAAAAACCTATTAACTACTTATTAGTTTATGATATAATAAATGAGGTTAACTTAAAAGAGGAATAGTTAAAAAATTACCTCTTGAGATATATTTTGGATAATTTTATGAAAAATAGGATAGATTAATGTATATAAAAATAGATAAGGGTGAATAGGATGGAAACTTTAATTATAAATGGAGGCAATGCCTTAAGAGGGTCTGTTGAAATTAATGGTGCTAAAAATGCAGCAGTTGCCATTTTACCAGCGGCAGTTTTAGCAAGTAATCAAAAGTGTATTATTGATAATATACCGGACATAGAAGATGTTCATTGTTTAGAAAGAATATTACAAAGTCTTGGATGTGTTGTAAACAAAATTAATAATAATACTTTAGAAATAGATGCTACTGATATAACAACTGTAAATGCATGTACAGAAGATGTAAGAAGAATGAGAGCATCTTATTATTTTATAGGCTCTTTATTAGCTAGATTTAAAAAAGCTAGGGTTGAACTTCCAGGTGGATGTCCTATAGGGGTTAGACCAATAGATCAACATATAAAAGGATTTGAGGCATTAGGAGCTAAAGTAACTATAGAACATGGGGCAGTTTCAGTAGAAGCTGATGAATTACATGGTGCAAATATTTTCTTTGATGTTGTTTCAGTAGGAGCTACTATAAATGTAATGATAGCAGCTACTATGGCAGAAGGAACAACTATATTAGAAAATGTAGCAAAAGAACCTCATGTAGTAGATGTAGCTAATTTCTTAAATAAAATGGGTGCTGATATAAAAGGTGCTGGAACAGATGTTATAAGAATTAAGGGTGTTAAATCTATAAATGGATGTAATTATAGTGTAATTCCAGACCAAATAGAAGCAGGAACATTTATGATAGCTGCAGCAGCAACAAAAGGTGATGTAACTATAACTAATGTTATTCCAAAGCACTTAGAATCAATTTCTGCAAAGCTTATGGAAGTTGGAGCTATAGTTGAAGAGGGTGATGACAGTATTAGAGTTACTGTTGATAAACCTTTAAAGGGAGTAAATGTAAAGACAGCTCCATATCCAGGGTTCCCAACAGATGTACAACAGCCAATGGCAGCTCTATTAAGCATAACTGAAGGAAGAAGCTTAGTAGTAGAAAGTATATGGGAAAATAGACATAAGCATACTGATGAATTAAAGAAGATGGGTGCTGTAATCAAGGTTGAAGGAAGAACAGCTATAATAGATGGTGTTGAATCTTTAGCAGGAAGCAGAGTTAGAGCTACAGATTTAAGAGCTGGAGCTGCAATGGTAATAGCAGGATTAATAGCTAATGGAGAAACTGAAATAATAGATATAGAACACATAGATAGAGGATATCCTCATATTGAAAATAAATTTAGAGCTTTAGGAGCTGACATAAGAAGAGAAGATAGATAATTGGGGGAAAACAAATGATATTTTGCTCATTATATAGTGGAAGTAGTGGAAACAGTATTTTTGTAGGATCTGAAAAAGCTAAAATATTAATAGATGCTGGGTTACCAGGGAAAAAGATAGATGAAGCTTTAAAGAGTATTGGGCAAAAGGCGGAAGAACTTGATGGAATATTCATAACACATGAGCATAGCGATCATATTAAAGGTGTAGGTATTTTATCAAGAAAATATGATATACCTATATATGCCCCGGGAAATACATGGCAGGCTATGGAAAAAAGCATTGGAAAGATAAAAGAGCATAATATAAAGGTTATGGATAAAAGATCCGTAGTATCAATAAATGATTTAGATATTAAATCATTTAATATACCTCATGATGCAGCAGCTCCAGTTGGATATACAGTGAACCTAGGTAATAAACAAGCTAGTGTTGCAACTGATTTTGGAATATTTACTAAAGAAATTTGGGATAATATTAAGGATTCAGAAGTTATGCTTTTAGAAAGTAATCATGATGTAAGTATGGTTGAGTATGGTCCATATCCATATAACTTAAAAAGAAGAATTTTAAGTGAGATAGGCCATTTATCCAATGAAGATTGTGGAAAAGCAATAGTTAATATATTAAAAGCTGGATTAGGAAAGAAAATAATATTAGGACATTTAAGTAATACTAATAATCATCCAGATTTAGCATACCAAACTGTTGTTGATGTATTGACGAATAGTGGAGTTAATATCGGATCAGATGTTATTCTAAGCATGGCTAATAGAAATAATCCAAGTGAAATAGTAAAGCTGTAGGTGAAAATTATGATAAAGTATGTATGTGAAGAACATATAGATGATATTATGGATGACTTAATTAACGAATATGAAACATTCCCTATTATGGAAGAATGTGAAGACAAGCAATGTGAGTATTGTAAGAATAGAAGTAAGTATTTAGTTAAAATAACAGATGCTTAAGTATTGAAAAAGATAGTAAATATTTAGTATAATTATGTAATAAGATAACATGTAATATAACATCGTAAGAAGAGGAGAAATTACAATGAGTTTATATAAGCAATGGACAGATATGGTTGTAGAGTACGTTAAGACAAAAGGTGAAAATGCTTTCTGGGCAGAGTACACTAAGATTGAAAGCAGAATCTATAAGGATTTATTAGCAAAACATACTGAAGTTCAAACAATAACAATTGCTGAGTTTGCTAAGAAATATGATACAACAGAAGAGTTTATCATGGGATTTGTTGACGGAATAAACGAAAGCTTAAAGAATGTATATGACTTAGAAAACTTAACTGCTAATGATGAAATAGCTTTAGATATCGATTTAGAAAAGTTATACTTCAATATGTTAGAAGCTAAGGCTGAATACTTATATAACTTACCACAATGGGATGCTATATTCTCAGAAGAAAAGAGAAAAGAAATTCAAAAAGCATACAGAGAATCAACTATGGTTAGAAACGAAAACAAAGTTGGTAGAAATGATGCATGTCCATGTGGAAGCGGAAAGAAATATAAGAAATGTTGTGGAAAATAATATAGTTTACAAAAGAGCTTTGAATATCAAGGCTCTTTTTTTATAAGTTGTATTAAATAAAAGGAGAGAGTTTATGGATAGTAATGTTAAATGGGTAAATGAAGAGAAAATATTAAGAACTATTAATTCATTAGAAAAGAATAATATGAATGGGTATATTGTAAACAGCAAAGAAGAGTTGATAGATATGATAATAAGCCTAACTAATGAAGGGGATAAGGTGAGTTGTGGAGGATCTATGTCGTTAGTTGAGACAGGCGTTATGGATCATTTAAGAAGTGGAAGATATGACTTTTTAGATAGAGCAAAAGAAGGCTTATCAGCAATGGATATAGATAGAATATATAGAGAAAGCTTTTTTGCAGATGCTTATTTTTCAAGTACGAATGCAATTACTGAAGGTGGAGAGTTGTATAATGTAGATGGAAATGGTAATAGAGTTGCAGCTCTTTTATTTGGGCCAAAGAAGGTTATAATAGTTGCAGGGGTAAATAAGATAGTTAAGAACTTAGATGAGGCTATAAAAAGGAATAGAGAAATCGCAGCACCAGCAAATGCAAAGAGATTAAATAAAAGCACTCCATGTACTAAGGTTGGATACTGTATGGATTGTAAGAGTGCAGAAAAAATATGCAGAGAATATACTCTTATAAAAAGTCAAAAAGATAAAAATAGAATACACGTAATCTTTTTAAATGATAGTATAGGATATTAATATTTAAAGTTAATTAATACGTATGTTTTTGTATCAATATATGGTCAAATTAAATAAAGTATATTAAGTTATAATTATTATGATGGAGGATACTATGTTTGATGTATTTTCATACGTATTTTCTAATGTATTTGACTCTGTAATAAACAATAGTCAATTAATAGATAATATAGTAGATAGTGTGCTAAATAGTGATATTGTAAATGATATGGTTAATACTCTAGAGAATATGGTAAACTTAAATATAGATTGTAAAGAGTATAAAAGAAAATATTTGATAGAAGCAGATTTACCAGGGGTTTCAAAAAAGGATATAGATATAGATTATACCAATAATTATATATCTATAAATATAAAGAGAAATCAAGTATTCTCTAATGGTAAAAATGTTGCTATAGCTGTAATACAAGGTGGAAATGATATATCAAAAGATTTTTATGTGGAAAATATAGACCCATATAATATTAAGGCCGTTTTTAAAGATGGAAAGTTAAAAGTATATATACCAAAGAAGGATAGGTTAAAAGAAATAAGTCCTATAGTAGAAGTTAGTGATTATACTTGTGAATGATATTTAGTATTTAACATAGGAGGAAAGATAGATGAACATAACTGTAATTTCAGTAGGAAAGTTAAAAGAAAAATATTTAAAGTTAGCAATAGACGAATATGCAAAAAGGCTAGGGAGATATTGTAAACTGGATATAATAGAGTTACCAGATGAAAAAACTCCAGATAATGCATCGGAAAAAGAGGAGTTAATTATTAAAGATAAAGAAGGACAACTAATATTATCTAAGATTAAAGATAATATGTTTGTTATAGCTATGGACTTAAATGCTAAACAGATGACCTCAGAAGAGTTCTCAAAGTTTATTGAGACTCAAGGGGTTATGGGTAACTCTAACATAACTTTTGTTATAGGAGGCAGTCTAGGGTTATCACAAGATGTTATTAAGAGAGCAAATTATAAAATATGTTTTTCTAAGATGACATTCCCACATCAATTATTTAGAGTAATGTTATTAGAGCAAATATATAGAGCTTTTAGAATAATGAAGAATGAACCGTATCACAAGTAAAGGAGGTTTTTACTAAAAATTGATAATGAAAAATGGTATAAGTAATAATATACATGTTTAAAAATAATGCCTATTGTAATATAATTAGAGTAATGAGAATTATGTATTTAAGGGAGGCTTTATTTATGGGACAATTATGTAAAATATGTGGAAAAATATTAAATCGCTCTCAATATAATAAGGATGGGACATTAAAATCTTGTCCAAGGTGCTCAACTGAAAATGGAGAAGAGCATGTTTATTATTCATATCCTGATGACTTTGGAACAACTCCAAAGAGAGCATCAGGCAATAGACCAGATGGACCACAGAGCCATTGTGAAAGTTGTAGATTCGAAAAGGATAGTTATCCTAGAGGAATTTTGTGTAGTGAAGTAGATAAATAAGTTTAATATCATATAAATAACCTTTGAAAAATCAAAGGTTATTTATATGTAAGAATAAAAATTTAAAAAACATATGTTCTAATGGTCTTTTTAAGTTATACTTAAATATATAATACTTTGGAGGAACAATATGAAAAAGAATAAAATATTATTAGCAGCACCAGTGTTAAAGTGGGTAGGTGGAAAAAGACAGTTAATGGGTGAAATAGAAAAAGTGTTACCCAAAACATATACGACATATTATGAACCATTTATAGGTGGTGGAGCAGTATTATTTGAGTTGCAACCTAAAAAAGCTGTTATTAATGATGTTAATAGTGAATTAATAAATTTATATAATGTAATTAAAGATGATGTAGAATTATTAATAGAAGATTTAAGAAAACATGAAAATACATCAGAATATTTTTATAGAATTAGAGAAATGGATAGAGATAGAGAGTTATATGAAAAGTTATCTAACATTGAAAAAGCATCAAGAATAGTTTATTTAAATAAGACATGTTTTAATGGATTATTTAGGGTTAATAAGTCAGGTGAGTTTAATTCACCATTTGGTAAGTATAAAAACCCTAACATAGTAGATGAAGTAACTCTTAGGGCTGTAAGTAAGTATTTTAATAAAGCTGATATAAAAATTTTAAATAGTGATTTTGAGCAGAGTTTAAAAGGAATAAGGAAAGGTTCTTTTGTATATTTAGACCCACCATATGACCCAGTTTCTAGTAGTGCTAATTTTACTGGATATGATAAGGGGGGATTTAATAGGGATGAACAAATAAGACTAAAAAAATTATGTGATAAATTAGACAAAAAAGGTGTTAAATTTTTATTATCAAATTCTGCAACAGACTTTATTAAAGATTTATATAAGGATTATAATATAAAAGTTGTTAAGGCTAAACGAGCAATAAATTCTAATGGTAATGCTAGAGGGGAAGTAGATGAGGTGTTAGTGAGAAATTATGAGTAAGAGTAAAAATGATATAGCATGGGAATTTTTGTTTAATAAATATAATATAATTTCCGAGGTCGAAAGAAGTGGTAAATTTGAAATTACATCAAAACAAATTAATGAAGTAAGAGAAGCTAGATTGATGACTAAATTTGACCATAAAGTAAATTTACCTAAAGTTTTTGCTGATAACAAACTTTCAATATTACCAATTACTAGAGGAAGTTATATAATTTCTAAATTTGAAGCATATAGTAGCTTTGAAAATATAAATCCGGAAGTTGTCAGAGTACAATTTCCGGAATATATTACTAGTATAGATTATGAAAACATCAGTAGTGAAGCTATGGCAATTAATTGTGCATATGTTTCTGGAATAATACATGATTTCGTAGATGATGATGAAATAGTTCCAACAGTAAGTGGAAGAATGAGTTCAGATTTATTTAGCTTCAAAATCAAAGATATTAATAGTGATGAGATGGAAGTTGAGGTTGAAAATTCTCAAATAGAAATAGATGGTGGTTATGAGGGAGTCAAAACTTTAAGTTTAATTGAGGCAAAAAATTCACTTTCGGATGATTTTATAATAAGACAGCTTTATTATCCATATAGATTATGGAGTAATAAAATAGATAAAAAAGTAAAACCAATATTTATGGTTTACTCTAATGGGATTTATAATTTATATGAGTATGAATTTAAAGATAAAGAAAATTACAATTCATTAGTATTGGTAAAGCAAAAAAACTATACAATTGAAAATATAGATATAGAAATAAATGATATTATAGAAAAGTTTAATAATACAGAAGTTGTGGACGAGCCTGAAATACCATTTCCACAAGCAGATAGCTTTAATAGGGTTATTAATTTATGTGAATTATTATATAAAAATGAAATGACTAAGGAAGAAATAACTGTAAATTATGATTTCAACCCTAGACAAACAAACTATTATACTGATGCAGGAAGATATCTTGGTCTTATAGACAAAAAAAGAGGAAAAGATGGAGTAAAATTTTTTTTGACGGCAGAAGGAAGAAATATATTTAAATTAAGATATAAAGAAAGACAGTTAAAATATGTTGAATTAATATTTAAACATAAAGCTTTTAGAGAATGTTTTAAGGAATGCTTAGAATATAGTGAGATTCCAGCTAGGAAAGATGTTGTAAGAATTATGGAAGAGTCAAATTTATATAAAGTTCAAGCGAATAGTACATATGAAAGAAGGGCTTCAACAGTAACTGGATGGGTTAATTGGATAATAGAATTAACTAAGATAGTATCAGAATAGAATTTTAAATATATATTATTATATGGAATGATAAAAACTCTTACTTGTATTTATATATACAGGTAAGAGTTTTTATATTTAGAAGGGAGAGTACAGAGTGAAAAAAGTTTATAAAGAAAGTCAACTATTAGAGGTGAATAATATACCATCAGAAGTAATTGAAAGTATAAAGGTAACAATAGATGTATTAAATGAAAATTATGGAGCTAATAGAGATATAGAAGCTGACTTAGGTGGATATCTAGTTATAGCAGAAAATATCGTAGATATCGAAGTATTGAAACAAGATAAATTGAAAGGATTAATACCAGAATATACTGATATAATTAAATGTAGTGAAGGAGTTAATTGGACTTCTTCACTATTTTTACTTTCAAGTGATTTTGCAATAGTAGTAGTAACAACAGAAGAACTTTCTAAGTTCCTACTAGAATAAGATAAGGAGGTTGAATTAATGTGAGTAAGAAGAGTGAGGAAAAGATAATCAAGGAAACTAAGTACTGCAAGATAATGAACCAAGGAAAAGTTGGAGAAGGAGAGTACACATACTCAATAGAGAAAATCTACATCAAAGAACTAAAGAGGGATGAAGTAAGATTCTGTGTCTACAAGGCAACAAGAAGAGGTGATGAAACATACATTCCAAGAAGTCTTGATGTAACGGAGCTAGAACTAATAGAGCTAATAAAAGAATCAATAAGAGAAAAAGTATTTTCAGAGGAATTCATTGAAATGCTAAAACAAGAAATAAGTAAAATCTAAAAGTCTTAATTGCTATAAGGATAGTGATTAAGGCTTTTTACATTTAAATAAAAGTATAGAAAGAGGTAGTATAAATGTCTAATAAAGATAATGTGTTCATTACAGTTAATGAAGAAATTTCTTCAATAATTCAGCAATATATAATAAGAGAAATTAAGAAGGTATTAGATAAATATAAGAGTATAAAAACAGAAGAAATAAGTAGTGTAGAAAAATTAATAAACAGTATAAGCAATGAAGAGTTAAAGGAGGAATTCCTAAATGATTGGAGTATGTCAGTAAAGATAGCAAAAGAAATTGGCGAAAATGAAGTTGATGACAGGATAATTTCTATGTACCAAAATCTAAAAAGTAATGGATTAGAAGAATTATCAATAGGTCATGTTATTAATTGGTGTAATGAGTTAGATGAACAAGGGTATGTAATGATTGACGATTATAGCATAATTTATAAAAGTTCAGCTAATCTAAAAGATATTGCAAGAGAGCTATTAGATGATATGCTTGATGATGCAATTTATGTTAATTCATTAATAGATAAAGATTCATTAGTTGAATATTGGATAGAGCAAACAAGTAAAGAAGAGGTAATAGATGATTTAATTAGAGGAAAGAATATTGAAGAGCTATTAGGACTTGTTCCAGAAACCATATATGAAGATGAATATAATAAATATTTATATTCTGAAATAGAGTGTTAAGAGGTTATATCTTAGTTAATAAGGTATAGCCTTTTTACTTTTTAGATAAAGATGAAAGCTAATAATAAGGAGAGAACTAAAGATGTTCAAGAAAGACAATAGATATGTAACAAGAGAGGTAAATGAAGAAGTAGATATAAGGTTGCAACTAATAATGTGGTCTATGCTTGATAAGCTAAACGATGAAGGAAATGTTGAACTGGATTACTTACAAATTTTCAAGATAAGAAAAGATGGTAATAAGATTGTAATAAATCAAAGTCAAGAAGTTCCTGAATATTCATGCACATATGAAATAGAGCTAGAAGATATTCAGATAGATGATGAGATTAAGTTATATGTAATAGATAACGGATTTGAAGGAAGTATTATATTATTTCCTTGGGAATATTAATGATAATGAGGAGAAAGTTATGGATATAGTAACAGTAATAAAGGTGCTTGGAACAGTATTAACAGTTGTGGCAACTTCAATAGAAGCAACAAGTAAGAAGTAGTATGAAATATAATATCATCACAATAAATAAGAATAATAAATTAATTGTGATGATATTATAACAATAAGCTGATTTTTTTATAACAATAATAAACTACTAGAAAATATCGTTGTAATAGTAGTGTCGATGTAACGATAGTGACGATATTTTCAGTAAGAATAAGATTGAGGAGAAAGAATAGAAGAAGTCTAAGTAAAGATGTAATTTATCTTGAATGTAGGGTAAATAGAAAAATTGTAACTACAATCAATCTAAGTACATCTAAAAAGCAACGATAAAACATCAGAAAACAGAGATTTTAGAAAATGTGAAGAAATGTAGCCATAGGAATAAAAAACTGCGAAGAGAGGATAAATTGAATGTTTTCTAAATAAGATGGTAAACAATAAAGAAAAATCAGTAAATAATAGCTTCATAACTATACAAGCTAGGATAACAAGGCATGAAAGACTATGAGATGTTGAAGTCATAGGAAATCCTAGGCTCAATAATTCCACTTGAAATCAAGGATAAGTCATAACAAATAATATGTACAGTGAAAATCTAAATTCACTCAAAAATAAAAAGAATTGAAATGATAAAACATAAAAATAATGAAACTTGGAACTAGGGAATAGGAACTAAGGA
>OLNJ01001076.1_pt1 | contig 16512 bp, 11 predicted proteins | sample 1672191 | NCBI WGS metagenome assembly OLNJ01 (sample SAMEA3136657, study PRJEB25190) | human gut metagenome | biome: human gut; feature: human-associated habitat; material: faeces | place: Austria | collected 2013 | reverse complement strand
GCCAGGTTCTGGTCATAAAGTCTGAAGGTACCTGAAAGTGTCAGAAAGAAACCAAATCTCTAATTTTTTACTTTATTATCCAGATCCTTTTTCTATATCCAGACAGACATGGAAGATCATCGTACAGTTCTGGCATCTGGATCTTTCCCAGACTACAAGCATCCTTTTGGGTTCTTATTCTAAATTCGGATCTGCTCCACGAGATCCAGTTTCCATGCTGCGTTCTTACCTGCTTTCTATTAAACTCAAGATCACTTCCATTACTGATTGGGTATCCAGACTCAAAGAATGTCCTTTATATGCGATCATCAGTGGATTCTCCCCTGATAATGTGCCAGATAATAATCCACGGAAATCATGGTGGAAAAGGTATATTTTATATCCATACTGTTCCTGATAGGTAAGATTCTGTCTGGTATGAAGAAGATCATCCAACGATATTCGTTTCATTGGTAAATTCCTCCAGAATCAGGCTGTAAGATATTCCACTGCAAAAATCGCCAGCACGCCTACCAATACGCTAAGTAATACATAACACAGAGCTATTCCCATATGTCCATCCCGAATCAAATCCGAAGATTCCAGCGCAAAGGTTGAGAATGTGGTAAATCCACCGCAGACTCCCACCTTCAGAAACAAAATCAGCCTTGGTGGAACAGATAATTTCGCCGCCAGTACTGTAATTGCTCCGATCACAATACATCCAATTATATTGATACAAAAGGTTTTTGCCGGAAAAATCATGGTTTCCCCTGTGGGAATCAGCCCGATCAGGTACCGCAATACTGCTCCTGCAAAACCACCCAGCCCTACTGCCAGACAATTCATCATTTTATCTCTCCAAATTAATACAAATTTACTTTCAAAGCAATCATAACATGAATTTACTTTATCGTAAAGATAACTGTTCCGTGTCTTCACAATTGGTAAAGAGTTGTTACACAAATAAGCTTGTTTTCTGAAGTATAGCCTTCAGCAGATCCCCCTGAAGATAATAGGTAGTTTCAAAATGAAGGTACGATAACGATACTTTATCCCACAGCAATAAAATCTTTGGCTGGAATTCTTCATCCCCATCCCAAAACTGAAATAGCACAGAAAAATCCTGGAAAACAGGCATTTCAAAGGTCAGGTCTGCCCCTGCCAGACGCTCCATCTGCTTTCCTCCCAGACAGATACAGGCCTGTTTTACCTCTTCCACTTTTCCTGAAAATGCTTGTGCATACTTTTCTACAAAGGAGTCTGTAGACGGACTGCTTCCGGCAGTTACAAATCTGCCCACCGGCTGCCACTGGCCGGTCAAAGGTGGCAATATTTCCTGCCCGGAACAACAAAGAAAATCGTAGATTGTCATAACAATCGTATATTCTTTGCAGTCCATCCATTCCTCACCCTCAGAATATGCAATGGCGCCATCTCTGCGGCTGATCCGATATTCTGTTCCAATATATTTCAAATACAGATATTCTTCATCATGTTCCAATCCATATTTCTCTATCAGCTTATCCTGGTCATACTGTAAAAACAGCTCTCTTCCTATATATATCTGTTTTTCATAATTGTCCATAAGCGTCTTCTCCATTCTGTGTCATGTAAAGGAATAAATGCATTTCTATTATAATCTATTTTTCCAAATTAGCAAAAACAAGTTATACAAAATAAGTTTTCGCTAAAATGTAAATCAAACCCCCAAAATCCTCAACTCCCGCAGACCAATTCTGCGGGAGCCGGGGATTTTATGTAGGTATGAACATGATACACGAATACATCAATTATATAATCAATGTTATACAATCTCTTACTTAACAATCATACCAGTCTTTCTGTCACTGAAGATTGCTACTTCGATCAGGAAGATGATACCAAGGATCAGCTGCTGTAACTGTGTAGGCATCATCAGCATTACCAGACCACTGGAAAGTACTTTATATGTCATAACACCAAGGATGATGTTATAGAATCTTACTTTAGCACCGCCGTTTACAGGCATTCCGCCAAGTACCAGGGCGATCATGATCTGTGTTTCCAGCTGATTTCCGGCTGTTGATGTAACGGAACCTACTTTGATGGCATTTACAAATGCTGCAAGTCCTGTGATACATCCTGCTGCCACGAATACAAGGATCTTTGTAGTCTCTACACGGATACCTGCGAATCTTGCAGCTGTTTCACCTGCACCGATTGCTTTCAGTCTGGAGCCCAGACCTGTGTAAGTGAATACAAGATATGCCACTACGAAGATGATCACTGTGAAAGTAAGCATAAATGGCAGTGTGTTGTATTTGGAAATATCACTTACTGCGTAAACAGGTGAGTTAGTTGTTGCATAAGCACAAACTCCACGGAACAGATACATGGTACAGATTGTAACAATGAAGCTTGTGATTTTTCTCTTAACATTAAAGTAACCATTGATCAGTCCGATCAGTCCGCCAGTTACCACACCACCAATTGCTGCCAGAACCATGTTGTAATGGGAAAGGTAGCAGACTACGATGGAAGCAACACCAAGCATGGAGCCCTGGGAGAAATCCAGGCCACCCATTGTCATTACCATGAACACGCCAATAGATGAGATCAGCAGCATGTATGACTGGCTCAGAAGCAGTGATATATTTTTCGGCTGAAACAGTCTGCCGTCTGTGAGGAATGCAAATAATACACAGATGATCACAAATCCTGCGATAGGAAGGATCGTACGCACAATGGGACGTTCCAGAAATGGTACTTGCTCAGTTGATTTTTTTGTTGTACTCATTTTTTTACCCCCTTAAATCATATTGTCAATCAGATCTGTGTCTTTCAGATCCGGAGAGCGAAGGAATTCACCATTGATCTTACCGTCCTTCATGATCAGGATACGGTCTGACATACCCAGAAGCTCCATGATTTCCTCAGAGATCATAATAATGGATTTTCCTCTTTTTCTCATATCGTCCATCATGGCATAGATATCAGCTTTAACTTTAACATCAATACCACGGGTAGGGGAGTCAAGGATGATCAGGTCGGAGTCCTTACCAACCCAGCGTGCAAGAACGACTTTCTGTTTGTTACCGCCTGAAAGAGCAGATACAAACTGGTCAACGCCTGTCATTTTTGTACTCATCTGTTTTGCAAATTTATTGGCAAATTCATTCATTGTCTTTGCACGAAGGAATCCATGAGTTTTCAGATCCTCCAGGGATGGAAGACAGATGTTATCGCCAATTGTATCATTAATGACCAGAGACTCATTGTCACGGTCTTTGGAAGCATATGCAATGCTGTGTTTGATGGCATCCGGAATGGAATTGATCGGTGTACCGTCTCCCAGAGTTACACTTCCCTGGCGGAAATAGGAAGCTCCGAAGAGTGCCTTTCCAACCTCATGCATACCACATTCGGAAAGTCCTCCGATACCAAGAATCTCCCCTTTGTGGAGATCAAGGTTCAGATTCTCGATCTGTCCTTTTACTGTCACGTTCTTAGCGGAAAGAACAACTTCGTCAGATACCTTTTCGCCGTAGTCTGTACGATAGTAGCTGTCGCCGATCTCACGGCCTACCATTAAGGCTTTCAGTCTGTCAGGTGTAGCTTCTTCCTTTGTGATGGAACCGATCTTCACACCATCTCGAAGTACGCTGATGTTATCAGACTGCTCAATAACCTCCTCAAGGTCATGAGAAATAAAGATTACGCAGTTTCCTGTGTCACGAACTTTGTGCATTACCTTGAAAAGCTCTTCACGGCCTTTCTGACCAAGTGCTGTTGTTGTCTCGTCTACAACCAGAACCTTCGGATTAAAGTAAGTAGATTTTACGATTTCTACCAGCTTACGATCCTCGAAGTTGTAATCATCGATTACTTTAGTTGCATCAATATAATTGAATCCATAGCTGTCCAGATATTCCTGGGCTTTCTTGTTCATTGCTGCGGTATTTTTGATACCACATTTAGTAAACTGATCTTCGTTTCCAAGGAAAATATTCTCTGCTACAGTCAGTCCGGAAAGTGTTCCGATCTCCTGTACAATAATGGCTACACCCTGATGGTTTGCTTCAACCTGGTTTGTTGCGGTGATCTCTTTTCCTTCAAGAATAAACTTACCGGAATCTTTCTGGTAAATACCTGTCAGGCAGGATGTCAATGTGGATTTACCGGAACCGTTTTCACCGATCAGTGCGTGGATCTCACCTTTATTAAATGTAAAGGAAACGTTATCCAGGGCGTGTGTGATGCCAAAATGTTTATCAATATTTTCTGCTCTTAATAATATTTCACCCATAATCGTTCTCCTTATTTTACTACAAGACCTTTAACCGGTTTGGTTGTCAGTGCAACGATCACCAGCAGTGCAACACCTGTTACCACGTTCTGGATCGTAGTCGGAGCACCAAGTGCAACGAAACCGTTGAACATAAGCTGGATAATCATCTCACCGATTACGATAGCGATAACCGGATGGCCGTATTTCTTAAATGCCAGTCCAAAGAAGGTTCCCATCAGAGGAGTAAAGTTACGGCTCATAGAGGAAAGATTGGAAGCTGATGTCATGGAAGTACCAAAGCTGATTGTCAGGATTGCCTGAAGTCCGAAGAAGAAACCTGCAAGAGTAAAAGCTACGATTTTGTATTTGGAAACATTTACACCCATGTTCTTTGCAACAACTTCATTGCTTCCGATTGCGTATGTATAAGTACCGATTTTTGTGTATTTCAGGATGAATGCACAGAGTAGATATGCGATCAGTGCCAGAATCAGGTTAACCGGATAATCACCGAATGCTCTGTAATCTGTAGAAAGGATTACGTTCTTTCCGTTTGTGGCATATACACTGAACGCCTCATAGATCAGGGACAGGGCACATGTAACGATCAGGGAAGAAATATGTAATTTGATATAAACCACACCATTGATGAGACCAATGATCGTACCACAGATCAGCGGTGCAATGATAAGACCGGCATAACCGAATTTCTCACTTGCATTGCAGGCGATAATGGATGAAAGTACGATATTGGCACCAACGCTCATATCGAAAGGTCCCATTACGCAGATAAAGTAGAGGCCGCATCCGCCAACTGCGTAAATTAATGCTGATTTCATATAAGTGGCCAGTTTCGCCGGGGAACCGAAAGTAGTCGGTGCCAGTACTTTAAATACTGCCCAGAAAACTACAAGCATAAGAACCAGAAGGCCGATTCCATAATACTGGCTTTGTTTGAGTTTTTTCATAACCATTCTCCTTATCCAATTCTTCGCCCGCCAAAAGCAGGAGGTCAGACGCTTCCTCAGGGTTTGGCCTTTTGCTTCGAGCGGGCACTGACAATTACCTCTTAAAAGTTTCTCCACTGCCCTTTGGAGAAAAGGCAGTGGAGCATAAGTTCATCATATTAGTTGCTGTGACGGGAAATAACATCATCAATAGAAAGTGATGTAGCTGCTTTGTTCAGATCATCAAAGCTGTATCCTGCTAATTCCACAAGCTCTTCATCTGTGTATGGATCATCATCTACAAAGTATTTCTTGTAGTTTTCATAGTCTTCGGAAGAAGATACATACAGATATGGGAACTGGATTTCGTATCCGAAGGATCCTTCCTCTTTTACATAGTTGCCTTTGATTGCGTTATATGTGATAAGGAATGCATATAACGGGTCGCAGAAGTGTCCGCCTGATTCAGCAAACATTCCGCCTGATTCAAGCTGCTCGCCAAGGTCATCAAGGAAGTCTGTAGAAACAACGTCGATCTTTCCTGTAAGTCCTTCGTTTGCCAGAGCACCGATGGAACCAACAAGCGGGTCACCGCCGCCACCTGCAACGATCAGAGCGTCCATATCAGGGTTGGAGTTGTAAAGGGAAAGAGCTGCTGCTGCACCTTCTTCAGAAGATGTGTTAGCATATACAGGCTCTGTCATTGTTGCCTGATCATCCGGGTTAGCTTCATTCCATTCGTCAACTGCCTGTTTGTAACCTTTCCATCTCTGCTGGAAGGTAGCATCACCAACTGTCCATGCTTCAAGACCGATGTTTCTGTCACCGTTCTCAAGAAGCAGGTTAACCAGTGTGTATCCGTTTGTTACTTCGTCTTCATGAACTGCTCCAAGATAGTACTGGGAGTTGCATGCTGTCTGGTATACTTCCGGGCTGTTCTCTTCAGAGATGATACGGTAGAACTGTGTAAGGTAAACCTGGTTTGCATCGCAGGTCTGGATTGCAGATGTCATTTCAGAGTCTGCGGAGTTACAGATTACGATACCGTTACATCCTGCTGCACAAAGCTGTTCAACAGAAGCTGTAACCTGTTCAGATACGTGACCCTGGTCAACATACATTACATTAACACCAAGAGCATCCGCTGCTTTGTCAATGATTTTCTTACTCTGGCTTCCAAGTACGTCTGTGGAACTCCAGATAGAAACACCGATTGTAATATCATCGTCAGCTGCCTGTGTGGTAACTGCACTTACTGGTAAGGAACCAATCATTGCTGCTGTTGCTGCGATAGCAACTGCTTTTCTCATTCTTTTTTTCATGTTGTAAAAGCCTCCTTGATAAAATTTGGTTTCTTGATTTTGTGAACGGGAATTATGTTTTCGTGCTCTCCGTTCCTCTGTGACTATATTAAACCATATTTTGCCTTTGGTCAGTTAGGACATATTTGGAAAATTTTGTTGCACATTCTTGACCAGTTTATATATAAAACTTGGACAAAATATGAACAAGTTAAGCAAAATGCCAATAACTTGTATGTTTTCTCTATTGATTAGTTGTATATATTTCAAAAAAGTCCTCTGTATCCGTTCGATTCGATAAGAACCACCATACAGAGGACTTCCAATTCCGTTACTGTTCACTCAATTCTATCTGAGTTTCTTCCATATTAATTATTATAATTGTGCCAGATTATTTCTGTAATCCCTTGGGCTGCATCCCATCTTTTTTCTGAATACTCTGCTAAAGTAATTGTAATCATCATATCCCACCAGGAACGAAATCGTCTCCAGCTTCTTATCCGGATCTTTCATCAACTCCGCTGCCTTCTCCATCCTGATCCTGGTAAGGAAGGCAATAATCGTCTCACCATATTTCTGGCTGAAGCTTCTGGACAGATAGCTGGCATCCATATGATATTCTTCTGCCAGAGCAGTAAGTGTAATATTCTCATGATAAGAACGTTCCATATATTTATGGATCTGCTCTACCTGCTGCATAATGGAACCTGATCCGGAATCCGAATCTTTGTCCTCTCCCCTTTCCCAGAGACTGTCCAGAAGAATCTTTAACGAAGCAAGTAAAGACGGCGCATTCAGGCATTTCATATAATAGTCAATATTGTCCATAGCCTCCTCCGCCTGTGCAGTAAGCTCCGGACATTTCTCCTGCACATAGCGGTACAGGATTCCTGTAAGCCTGCCGGTATACTGTTTCACATCCAGATAAGTCCAGGCACCATTGTCACAATCCTTAAAGTCACAGGTCTTAAAACTCAATTTCTCTGTCTTTGATTTCTGTCCTGTTGCCAGAAGATGATACAACTCCGTTTCCATATGGGCAGGCGCTGATTTTCCCATCATCTGGATCTCGCTGCTTCTCTGAGACTCTTCTCTTTTTTCCTCCTGGCATGAAAGGATACAATGATGTCTGTTAAATGGCCGGGTAACCAATGTAGAAATCAATTCCCTGTAAATGGTACCGATATCGTCTAATGAACTGGTCTGCTCATGAAGTACAACAGAAATCGGTCCGTATTTTTCCAGTGGAAATTCTCTCAGAATATTTTCTGCCAGTGTTCTGAATTCCTTTGCATCTGCAGTCTTTACGAGGAGAAACTCACTCATCTTATTACTGTTGTTAAAAATAATCACATTTTCTTCCAAACCAGTCAGCTCTCTCAGCCTGGATTTAATACTCCAGGACATCTGCAGATTGTCATATTCAAACTTCTCTGCAATTTCAGCAATATTATAAAATTTCACCATCAGCGTGACAACTTCAGAGAAAGTATTAGTACTGGATACATAAGTCTGTGCATCAGCCTGTCCATATAATTTTCCGGAAAGCAATGCTGAATATTCGCTGTCTTCCAGAAAAGATGAAAGTTTATGTTCACGGATCCGGCTGGTTTCATCCTGCTTTTTAGTATTTTCCCTCTCTTCCAGAAGATTCAGGGCTTTGGTAAGAACCTTGACCATCTCTTCTTTTCCCACTGGTTTCAGAAGATAGTCCAGTCCACCGGAAACAAATACCCCCTTCACCTTATCAAAATCATCATAACCGCTGATAGCGACCGTAATAATCTCAGGATATTCCTTCTGCAGCCGCTCCAGCAATTCCAGACCACTTAAAAAAGGCATATTAATATCCGTAAGAATAATATCCGGCTTTTCCTCTTCTATCCTTTCCATAACCTCCTCACCGTCACATGCAGGTTCCAGAAATTCCAGGGAATATTCCTCCCACGGGATCAGATTTCGGATATTCTCACGGCTCCAGAATTCATCATCTGCAGCAAGTACCTTATATTTCATAGTTTTCAATATTTTTCTCCCCTCAAATATGCCTGTCCCAATATTTTTCTGTTAAAGGCACATGATGTCCCAATGTTAAGCATGGCATTTTTTATATTATGTATTGTCAGATATTTCCGGAGAAACGGCCGGGACTGTAATCGTCACAGTTGTCCCCTCTCCCACTATACTGTCAATATGTAGTCCATAGCCCGCACCAAAAAGCTTCTTCAGCCGCGCATTGACATTAAGGATTCCAATGGAAATTCCGGATTCCACCCTTTTCATATCATTCTGTTTCAACAGCCGGTTCATGTCCTCTGCATCCATTCCTGCACCATTATCCTGAACTGTGATCACCAGATTCTCACCCACATGCTCCGAACGTATCAGAAGCTTCTTATCCTTGCGGCGGACATTTCTCAGCCCGTGTGTCAGTGCATTCTCCACAACCGGCTGAATACAGATACGGGGCATCTGGTCTGCAAGTGTATTACTATCTATCTGATAATCATAGGCAACTGTTGAACCGTTCCTCACATCCATTACATAAAGATAGTTTCTCACATGGGACATTTCATTCTGCACAGTGGATAATTCGTCTGTCATATTCAGACTGTAACGGAAAATCGCAGACAGAGAACGGCACATGCCACTTACCATAGGACAATTCTGTGCATTTGCAATTCCACTCATGGTATCCAGAGTATTATAGAGAAAATGTGGATTGATCTGTGCCTGAAGCATTTTGTATTCCGTACGTTCCACCAGCATTTTATGCTGCAGTTCCTCCTGGGCCATCACCTGCATACGATCCAGCATTTCATTAAATTCCGTACCAAGAGTTGTAAGCTCCTGTGACCATCCTACCGGACGCACACGTAACTGTGTTTCTCCGTTTTTGATCTGCGTGATCGTACTGCTCATTTCCTCTACCGGCTTTGTCAGCCATTGGGATAAAAACAATACAATAATTGTGATAGCCAGCAGCATGGCTGCCATTATGATCAGCAGTGTTCTGATCAAAGACTTCTGTGTTGCTGTAAGAAGTGACTGTGAAACAAGTACAAAAGCTTCCAGATTATAGTTTTCCTGAGAAACCTGTATCAGATAGTTTCCATCATATTCCTGCTCCAGCTTAGTAGATTTATAATAGTTTTCCACAGCCTTTGCAAGCTGTTTCTGGATTCTGCGCTGACTGTCTGATGCCTGTCCGGTCATTGCGACCACCCTGTCATTCAACGGCTGAAGCCACAGGCAAACCTGCTCTACATCCACATATTTAGACATAATAGAAGTAAACGCTGCACTGTTGATATCACATACAAGATATCCCAGCCCGCTTCTGTCTGCATCATAGTTATGCAATTTTAAAACCATACGGACAATATCTTTTTTTGCATCCGGATTATGATATCCTGAGATCATCAGATCTGTACGTTTTCCGTGAACATAATCATATACTCTGTCTGAATTGTTATCATATTCTTCTGATTTGTAAATATCCTTTGGGTATGCAGCTGAATTATATCTGTAACTGCTGATCAGATGATCCTTTGTATCATACAGATACATAGCCAGAAGCTGGTCTTCTTTTGTAAAACGTTTTCTCGCAAAATACCAGCTTCTCCAGTAATAATCCTTCAGACTGCTATCCTGTTCCGCTGCGCTGCGCATATCATTGATCAGATCCTGTTCACTGTATATTGTAAGCATTTCTCCGCGAATGGTATGAATAAAGCTGGACAGATCTGTCTGCATCTTATTCAATGATATCTCATGATCTGATATAATTTCCGCCCGTATCTGTCTTCGCAGTGACTGCTGAAACAAAAATGTCTGCAATAATAAAGCAAACAGCACACTGCTGATACACAATACCAACGTAGCCTTCCGCATCGTCCACTTCTTGGATTTCATTTTTTTATCTCTCCAACTTTATTCTTTTACCTTGCAAATAATTTACAGGCATACATTGGTTTTATTTTATCATACTCTAAGGAAAAGTGTAACCTGTTTTCCGTTACACAAGAAAGAATCCTGCTTGCAGGATTCTCCGCCTGCGACGGGTCGCTTCAGCGACATAATTCCTCTCCGTCGCAGTGCGATCCTGCCCGGAGGGCTTTTTTATATTATAGGAACATTACAAAGTAATTTCCTATAATATAAAAAAGTCCCTCTGTGATTGCCGGGAGCAACACACAGAAGGACGTTATTAATAACAAACTATTTTCTTATACCATACACAAATATACAAAATATGCTGCATAACATAACAGCATAAGAATTCCACATGGCTTTCGGAGTTCTTTGTGCCGGAAGGTACCAAGCCAGAGGATAACTCCGCACAAAATTGCAATCCCTGTATCTATAATAAATTTACTTTCAAAGGGAACTGTGCAGATAAGCGCTGTGGTACCGATCACAAACAGGATATTAAAGATATTGCTGCCCACAATGTTTCCGATGGCAATTCCTGCATTTCCTCTTTTTGCAGCTGTAACAGATGTAACCAGTTCAGGAAGTGATGTTCCCAGTGCAACGATCGTCAGCCCGATAAATCTTTCACTTATTCCAAAATAACGTGCTATTTCTGAAGCTCCGCTTACTGCAAAATCGCTGCCCTTTACAACCAGAATCCCGCCAAGAGCCATCAGAAGAAGGCATTTCCATATAGGATAATCCTTTGTTTCTCCATCCTCCTGATCATTTCCCTTTCTTGCCATTACAAACAAATATCCCAGATATGCCAGAAAAAGAATCCAGAAAATCACACCTTCTGCAAAAGTTACTTCCGATCCTGTAATGCCGAAAATCATCAGCACCATTGTTACCACAATCATAAATGGAATTTCATACAGAAATGTAGATTTCTGTATTGCCACATTTGTGATCAGTGCCGTAACTCCCAGAATAATCAGAATATTAAGAATATTGCTTCCAACCACATTTCCGATTGTAATACCCGCATTTTTATTCATTCCTGCTGTAATACTTACAGCTGCCTCCGGCATACTGGTTCCCATTGCTACGATCGTCAATCCAATGATCAGTTGGGGAATTCCCAGCTTCTTTGCAATACTGGCTGCCCCCTCCACAAACCAGTCTGCTCCCTTCACCAGAAACAGAAAACCTACCAGCAAAATAATAACCTGCATAAACATCTTTTTTCCTCTCTTTCCTCATTTTATTTTGCAGTAGGTATAAAAAAAAGAGACTCCTACTGCATGCACAGTAAAAGTCTCGCTGTTTCATCACTTTCCGAGTTATATGTTTCAATAACTGTCCTGACGAAGAAGTGAACCAAATCGGCCAGCTACTCCCTTTTCATATGTATATTCTAACAGACTGCTTTTTATAAATCAATTATTTTTATCTGTTTTTTATTCCTATTTGCTATTTTTTATAATCCATGTATTCCTGATCCAACAGAAAAACCCCGGAAACCTTGCGGTTCCGGGGTATCTTACGTTTGGACACAATGTACCTTGCGGTACTCAATATATATAATTTAAGATGTTATGCTAAAATTATTCGATAACTGTAGCAACACGTCCTGATCCAACAGTACGTCCACCTTCACGATATCAGACCGACGTATTGCGGTGTGCAAATGGTGATTTTTCGTGCGATTCGTGTGGGAAAATCCGGATTTTCCGTTGTGTCCGTGTGGTTTTGGTGGATTTTGTTATCATGGTGTTATCACACCTTGCTATTCGTAAGACCAAATATTTGCTATCTCATAATTTTTTATTTTCCTAGCCTTTTCAACACATTGTTTTAATTCGTCTGTTTCTCCTGTTCCAGTTGTCTTAACACTTTTATAATACTGATGTAATGCCTCCACACAATTATATAAGCCATCCAAATAATACCTCTCACCTTGATCTGCTAAATTTTCATATATATCTATACATTTATTGATAGATAAGGCAATATATCTCTGTGCTTCCTCCGTAGCGAAAAAAGGTTGCCTGAGCAAAGGTGTCAAATGAATCCATAATGTTTTTGAATACTCTATATCTAAATATTTTATTGAACTGAAAAATTTTTCAAATGATACATCTTGATTGTAATTTTCTTTCATAAATACCAAACACTGTATTCCCGTAAATACACTTGAATAAAGTTTTTTATTTTTCGTTAATATAATATTCTCAAACATATCAACACATTCTTCAAGTTTATTTTTCTCGGCCATCTCTACTATATCAATTGCAATGGTACTAATTTTGCAATCTGATAATGCTATCTTAATTCTTTCAATCAATGGATATATTTCTGTAATCAACTGATTTTGTATGGACTCACAATAAACAAGCGCAACAAGTTCTCCAATTACTAAGAACTTATTTTCACAATCTTCTTTTTCTCCCATAAAATCATGTTCTAATAAGCTTTTTTCATGCATTATGAAATCATATGAACGAGTCAAAATAGTATTTGCAAGTTCTTTATTTAAAATCACCTTATTACATTTTCTCTGAGAAATCTCCGATGTTGAATAAAAGAAACTAAAATAATCTCTGACACTTCCATATGAATTATTTATTTCACGTCCTGTTGGTGTTACACTTTCTACATATTCTGTATTCATCAAATATGTATAATATAATTTTGAAAATTCAACTGACGCTGGATGCGGTAATTCCTCCCAAATAAATGGATAATATAATTCTGTCATCGGTAAAGTGTCTTTGTCATTCTTCCAAAAGACTGTTACGATATCGTCTCTATATTTCTCTAACGGTTTATTATTCCACAATACTAACAGACAAGCCAATCCATTATCTCTTTCAGATATATTTTCACTTGAGCTCAAGCGAAGTGCTTTTTCATAAAATACTTCTACATCTTCTTCGCATATTTCAAAAGATAAATTATTAAAATAACTAGCTAAATGATATTGTACATCAAACTCAGAAAAAATAATATTCTGACAAGCCATTGCAATATTTCCATTAAATCTAGTGGAAATTATCTGCAGGATCTTTTTTATATCCCTAACTATAAACGAATCTTCCTTCTGACTGAATTTACTTAATATTTTCAAAAAAACAATTACATTTGCGTCTTCTGTAAACACCACTAAACGCGATAGTATACTTAAGATATTCTTCATAGACACAAAATATTGTTTTCTATCATAGCTATCTTCTTCTGAATACATTTTTACAATTTCAACCAATTTATCAAAAAGATATTGTTTTTCTGAATCATCTATATTTAAAAGCATTTTTCGTGTAAAAATCTGATTGATGATTTTTTCTTGATTAGTTCTAATAGCCAATGACAGTTTCCAATAAACATATTCGCTTGAGTGCATTATCTCATCATATACCCGCGGAAGTAGTCTTGCTTGATCTAAAAACATCGGCAAACACAATTTATCTATTCCAAGGATAAAGACAAACGAATTTTTGTAGCAAGCAGTTTCTCCTGAATAAAACACCGTAACACTTTTATTGGAATTAAGACTAAACGGCACTATTCTTTCTTCTTTTTTTCTATCTTTTTCAAAAAAATCTTGCTCCAATTTTTCCCTTTGCTCAACAATAATCCGCCTTGTATTATATGAATTATCATAATACTTATTGTCAGAATATTCCTCCGTAATTTCCCAATTCCCAATTCTGTAACATAAGTTTAAATATCCCAAATATGAAGCATATATTTCATCTGACAATTTCATCTGTGCTAATTCTGCCGAACATTCACTTAATATCTTGTCTGCAATATCATTTTTTGACAATTGTTTATATAACGCTGCCTTTTTTACCTTATACTCAAATGATGGAGTTTCTATTTCCTCAATTAGCGTCTTTGCTTCCTCATAATCAAATAGTGAAATATAATTTTTCATTTTTTCAATAAGGAACTCATTTTTATAGTATGGAATTTTATTACAATATATTTCACATCTTTCCATACAAGCATCATATAACTCTTTTTTGCCATCAATTCTATACATTTCTGCCAAATACAATAATACTTCACATAATGTTTCTATTTGTAAATTTTTTTCAATTAATATTTCTGTTACTTTTTCTAAATATTCAGCATTTTTATCTTCTAAAACAACCAGACATTTTCTCAGTATTTTAATAATAGTTGAAATTATCTTCTCTGGTACTTTCTCCTGATTCTGAACCAACTTCAGTACTACGCCAAAATGTTCCAAAAAGTAATCTGCATATTTAACCCTTTTTTCTTCTGGTAACAAAATATATGGCTCTATCAACTTTTCAACTTTATGTGAATAGTTTTCCAACTTTTCAAAATATTCTTCTTTTTCCGCTTCTTTAGGTTGCCAAAATATATCAACATTTTGATACGGTCTTTCCAAATAAATATCTTTTTCACTTTGATTTTTTTCTAACAAACCAACAAATTCCGAAATTGCCTGATAGTGTCGATTTTCTTCCTGTCGAGATACTAATCCAGAAATATCTACTATAGTAATCCCCTTATTTTCCAACAGTTTTCTCTCTGGTGCACTGAGTTTTTCATATATACCAATCAAATAAATCGTTGGACAGTATTCACCCATATTGTCTCGTAACCAACCAAGCCAACTTTGGAAATTAGGGTCATCCCCGGAAAATCCAAGTAAGCATAACCTAGTTTCAAGCATCGCCTGCTGTACAGTATTAACTAATGCTGAATATTTATCTGGGTATGTTCTATAATCTTCATCACTTATTATATATGGTTTTACTTGTGGAATACTTCCATGCAGCTTAATTATCCGCGGCTTTATACTCCCTGGTAAGTCATTTTGAGAATATATGATTTCATAGTTATTCTCACGATAAATCATATCTACCGTCTGCTCCAAAAGAGTATCATAATTTGTTGTAAAAATATCTGACCAATGTAATTTTAAAAGTCTTTTATGTAATTCTCCTGGAACAAACATTTCGTCTGCAATGGACTGTTCTATCAAATTGTTTATTTTATTTCTATCAAAATTAGCAATATATTCATCTGCCAGCTTTGTAACGTTTTTCCCAGATGTCTTTATAATCCTTTGTCTATTCCATTCTTCTTTTTCTTGTGCTTCTAATGGTTCCGGATATAGTTCCTCATACATTTTTTCAGCAAGTTCACTCCAATTTGGTGGTTGCACACTTGCCATTCCTTTACTCTGTGCATTTTTTGAAAATCCAGCTCCAATCATTAGCGAAACATCCCCATATTTTCTTGGTTCTTTTAATCGCTGTGCAATATCATTTATATAAGAATAAACAGTCTTATCACTCATCTAAATACCTCTTTTGTAGAAATGATTTTTATATTACATTCTACTCCTTGAACATGTATTTCTATTTCTGTAATTTCTTCACATACTCATAAATCCTCTTAAGCATCCCATCTTTATCTTCTCCTAATTCTCCACAGATTTTGTCTCCAAATCCCATATACGTATTGAATCCAAGCATATATACAGCCATTGCCATAGACAACTCGTCGTTTTCATCACCATATAATGATGCCACTTTTCTCAATTCATCAATAACCGTATCGTGTGGTACTTCAACACCGCCTTCTTCATTTACAACAGAATTGATTACCTCCGGCAATGCCATACACATCTTATAAAATGCATCTTCTTCACCAGTGAGAATTGCATAAAACTGATCCATGCTCACACGGCGAATCAATCTATGCTGTACATTTTTCCCATCAACTTTTGTTGACCATTTTATATTCTGTGATTTCTTTGCAATTGCTTCAACCAACAGACACGCACAATCATCGTCTTCCAGAATCTGTCCTTGCATTTTTATATATGTTTTTGCAGAAGATGCAGAATTCATAGTATTGTGTTTGTTCTTCATTTCTACATATATTGTATGTACAATATCTCCATCTGGCATTTGTATTCCATCTGGATTTCTGTAAATAACATCCCAGCCTGCTTGTGGGACTTCGCAGCCTTTGAAATAGGAAAAAATATTCTGATGAAAATATCCTATATCATTATTATTAGACTTATCTCTCTGCCGGAAAATTTCAT
>OLNJ01001071.1_pt1 | contig 16631 bp, 13 predicted proteins | sample 1672191 | NCBI WGS metagenome assembly OLNJ01 (sample SAMEA3136657, study PRJEB25190) | human gut metagenome | biome: human gut; feature: human-associated habitat; material: faeces | place: Austria | collected 2013 | reverse complement strand
ATTGTAACAGGATAGAGACTTGATGTCTCTTTTTTTTGATGCCATAAAAAAGGCGCTGCTTAGTTAGCAACACCAAATATTATAGAACCATTAAATTAAAAGTAATTCAAAAAAAATAGAAAGTGTTTTTGTTATAGAATAGACCTAGTATACAAAAAATTAACAATCAAATCTAGACATTAAATTAAATCTACTCCAGTATCGAGAATAAATCTTCAATAATGTGCTAGAAGGTAATATAATTAAGAAAAAAAGGAAGAACTAGAAAATATGTAGAAGGTTAATCAGGTATTTGTATGATTGTTAAAATGCAAAGCGATTAACCAAAGAAAGTGTCAAGTGATTAGGGAAGTATGCTTAATAATTACTATATATAATTAAAATTCATAAAGTTGATTGGGAAAAAAGCTACTTATTTATCTTGGTAAAAAGAAAGCATTGAAAGGATGAATGATTTTTCTATAAGACGATATATTTAGCTCCAGTGAATGAGATGAAAATTGAGTTATTATTAATCATAAAATGTAAAGTGAAAAATAATAAGTTATCTTTATATAAACGTTTTTGAAGTAGATTTGATAAATTTGAAATTAAATAAAAAAACAAAAGAAAGTATTTGACAAAAAAACGAAATAGATGTTATTATATAAAAGTTCTGAAAAAAAGAACTTATAAAAATGTTTGAAATAATGTTTTTTTTGAAAAATGTTTGACAAAAAACGACACAAATGTTACTATATAGAAGTTCTGAAAAGGAATAAAAAATCTTTTTCAAAAAAAGATTTGACAAAAAACGACACAAATGATAAACTTAATGAGTCAAAAAAAAGGTCCAGTGGTGTAGCGGTTAACATGCCTGCCTGTCACGCAGGAGATCGCGGGTTCGATTCCCGTCTGGACCGCCATTTAAATAAGATATTTAACTCCTTAGGGAGTTTTTTTATTTTCTATAAAATTTGTCTAGTTTGCCTAATGTAAAAAAAAGTGTTATTATTTTATTTATAGTGTTTAGATTAGGAGGATTAAAGAGATGAAAAAACAGGCCGCATTAGAATTAATTGATTTTTTATATGATAGTCCAACCGCTTTTCATAGTGTTTTAACTATTAAAGATTTTTTAAATGAATATGGATATACTGAATTAAAAGAATCGGATGCATGGAACTTAAAATCAGAAGGTAAATATTATGTAACAAAAAATGATTCTGCCTTAATTGCATTTGAAGTTGGAACAGGAGATATTTTAGAGTCTGGGATCAAGATGATTGGTGCACATACTGATTCACCTGGTTTTAGAATTAAAGGTAATCCTGAAATAACAGCAGAAGGAGCTTATTTAAAGTTAAATACTGAAGTATATGGAGGGCCAATTTTATATACATGGTTTGACCGTCCACTTGGATTAGCAGGGAAAGTGACAGTACGTGGTGTTAATGTGCTTAAGCCTGAAACAAAATTAGTAAACATTAATAAGCCATTATTAATTATTCCTAGTCTTGCCATTCATATGAATCGACAAGTAAATGAGGGGTTCGCAATCAATGCACAAAAGGATACATTACCTTTAGTTGGGTTAGTGAATGAGACATTTAAAAAAGACGGATATTTATTAAACTTATTAGCAGAAGAATTAAATGTTTCTGCTACAGATATTATGGGATTTGATTTAGGTTTATATGAGATTGGTAAAGGAATGTTAGTAGGAGCAAATGAGGAGTTTATTTCTTCAGGCCGTTTAGATGATATGTGGATGGTCTATGCAGGACTTAAAGGGTTAGTTGATAGTCCTACAACAGCTGCAACTAAGATGATGGTGTGTTTAGATAATGAAGAGACTGGAAGTTTAACTGCTCAAGGCGCAGCATCTAATTTACACTTAAATGTTGTAGAGCGTATTATTTTAGCACTTGGTCATGATCGTGAAGGGGTTCACCGTACACTTGCTAATTCGATGATGATTTCGGCTGACTTAGCACATGCGGTGCATCCAAATGTGGGTGAAAAGCATGATCCAACAAATCGTCCTATTTTAGGAAAAGGTCCTGTTTTAAAAACAGCAGCATCTGGTTCATATAGTACGGATAGTTACTGTGCGGCAGTATTTGAGGGGTTATGTCAAGAGGCTGGTGTGCCTTATCAAAAATTCTATAATCGTTCGGATGTACGTGGTGGGACAACAATTGGACCAGTAACGGCTTCTCGATTAAATATTCCTGTGATTGATATGGGTGCTCCACTTTTAGGGATGCACTCGATTCGTGAATTAGCATCAGTTGAAGATCATGATTTTACGGTTAAATTATTTACAACATTCTTTAGTTTATAAAAAAAACTCGACCAAATCGGTCGAGCTTTTTTTTATTTTTTTGAGTTTTCGATTTCTTCTGCTAATTGGTTTAAATATTCCCAACGTTCATATTTATAGGTCAGTTGTTCTTCGACTAATGTTTTTTCATTCATGATATCTTGAAGTTTAACGTAGTCAGTTGCAAATTCGATGAGTTGTTCATCTAGAGTTGAGATTTGCTCCTCTAAGGTTGCGATTTCATCATCGATTGTTTCGAATTCTTTTTGTTCAGCAAACGTGAATTTAAGTTTTTTCTCAAGACGTGGCTTGGCTTTCGTTGTTTCTTTTGATTTTAATTCTGTAATGGCGGTTTCCTCAAGTTGAGTTTTTGCTTCTTTGAAAATGAGATAATCACTATAGTTTCCAGTGTAGATAGTAATATCACCATTCCCTTCATAAGCAAATATTTTATTACAGATTCGATCTAGGAAGTAGCGATCATGGGAAACTGTGATAACGATTCCATTAAAATCATCTAAATAATCTTCTAAACGTCTTAGCGTATCGATATCTAAGTCATTGGTAGGTTCATCTAATAGTAGAACGTTAGGTGCATCCATTAAAATACGAAGTAAGTATAGACGTCGGCGCTCTCCACCCGATAGGGTACCAATTTGTGAATACTGAAGATGTCCATCGAATAAGAAGCGTTCACACATTTGAGAGGCAGTGATGCGTGTTCCATCGCCTGTTTCAATGTAATCACTATTTTCTTTAATGTAGTCAATGGCTCTCATTGTTGGATTCATTTCTTCGCTTTCTTGTGCGAAGCATCCAATTTTAACGGTTTCACCGATATCAATGAATCCTGAGTCAGGCTTGATTTTTCCACGGATTAGATTAATTAATGTTGATTTTCCGATTCCGTTTGGTCCCACAATTCCGATACGATCAGTACGAGTTAGAGTGTAATCTAAGTCACGAATCATACAGCGGTCACCATAGAATTTTGCAACATGATTGAATTCCATGATTTTTTTACCAAGGCGTGTTGAAGCGACTGAAATATCAAGATTACCCTGTGGCGTAAATTTTTCTTGGTTGCTTAAGTCTTCAAAACGTTGAAGACGAGCTTTTTGTTTAGTCGAACGTGCCTGTGCTCCTCGACGAACCCAAGCTAATTCTTTTCGAAGGAGGTTTTGGCGTTTATCTTCCATGGCGGCTTCTAGTTGAAGGCGTTCCATTTTCTTTTCAAGGAAGACAGAATAGTTTCCATCATAGCTATATAGTCGCCCCTTATCTAGTTCTAGAATTCGGTTTGTAACGCGATCTAAAAAGTAACGGTCATGAGTGATCATTAAAAGGGCACCTTTACGACTGTTTAAGTAGTCTTCTAACATGCCGATGGTGTCATTGTCTAGATGGTTGGTCGGCTCATCTAAAATGAGAAGTTCTGATGGTGTAATGAGTGCTGATGCTAAAGCGACGCGTTTTTTTTGTCCCCCAGATAGGTGTTTGACTTTTTGTGAAAAGTTTGTGATTCCTAGTTTTGTTAAAACTGATTTGGCTTCACTCTCCAAATCCCATAGATTTAAGCGATCGATTTGATCTTGTAGTTTTAATAAACGTTCGTTTAATGATTCATTGTAGTTTTGTTGAAGTTCGTCAAGTGTTTCTTGATAGTCGCGAAGTAATGTCATTTCAGGTGAATTTCCTTTAAAGACTTGTTCAAGAACAGTTGCTTCATCATGAAATTCAGGATTTTGTGATAAATATTCGATTCGGACGCGATTGCCTTTTGTAATGCGGCCTGTTTCAGGGTTTTCAATACCGGCAATAATTTTTAAAAGGGTTGATTTTCCAGTTCCATTAACCCCAATAATTCCGATTTTTTCCCCTTCACTAATTCCAAATGAAATGTTATCGATTAATGTTTTGACTGAGTAGCTTTTACTTATATTCTCAATTGTCATTAGATTCAATGTGTCTCACCACGGTTTCTATAAAATTTATATCTTTCATTATACCTTGTTTTTGATGAAAAGAAAAACCCAAGCATTAAGATGCTTGGGTTTTCTTTAAGTATATTTTACCTTCTTCGATGTAAGGAAGATGCATTTGATAATGGATTGTGACTAAACGAATGATAAAGATGATTGAAAGACATAAGTAAGCACTAATCATTATACCGAGATAAGGGTGTAAGAACCAAAAGCAGATGGCCCCAATTAAGGATGCAACGGCATAAATTTCATGTTTTAAAATACTTGGGACTTCTTGTGCTAAGATGTCACGAATCACACCACCACCAACAGCTGTAATAACTGATACGAAGAGGAAGGTCATGAAGTTATAGTTGAGATCGATGGCTTTCATTCCGGCTGCAATAGTAAAAACGGATAATCCGATGGCATCTAGAATGAGAAAAGAGGTCTGCCATTTGATACGTCCTCGTAAGCAGATAACAAGAATGGTTGAGATGAGAATGGTTAGCATGTATTCGTATTTTGAAAAGAACACAGGTACTCCGATATCTGTTACAACATCACGTATAACTCCTCCACCGATAGCTGTGACGGTTGCAAGTGTTAGGATTCCAAAGAAGTCCATTTTTTTTTCGATAGCACACATCGCACCGGATGCGGCAAATACGAAGAGTCCGATATATTCAAAGAATGTGATTAGATCCATGTTAAGCCCCCATAAAAGATTGTTTATTAGTTCATATCGTTTCACATTATAGCAAGCGGATTTTAGGGTGTCAATGAGTAAAGATAATGATTCACAGCGTTTTGATTTTAAAAAGGATTTGATGTGCTATGTTAAAGTTTTTTTGTTTTATTTTTGATGCTTATGACAGTGACATGATTTTTTTTCTGGAACAGGATCGTAACCAAGGCTTCCCCAAGGATTACAACGTAAAATGCGTTTAAAGGCTAGGTAGCCTCCTTTTAGGACACCGTGTTTTTCGATGGCTTCGATGGCGTAGTGAGAACAGGTAGGATAGTATCGGCAGTTGGGGGGAGAAAGTGGGGAGATGTATTTTTGATAAAATTGTATGAATTTGATCATGAGTTTTTTCATGGAAGACGTCCTTTCTGTATTCGATAAATTTATGTTATCAGATAAGAAAATTTGTTTCAAGATGAGGAGTTTTGACATAGTATATGTCGTGAACAATAATTTCCATTTAATTCCAAAAAAGGAGAATTTAGAAGAGGTGGTTATGATATGTGTGGATTATTTGGGGTAGTAAATTATAAACAAATTGAGATGAAAACACCTTATGACATGAGTTGTGTACAAGCTGTTTTTCATCGAGGGCCAGATGAAGGGGGGATGTTTTATGGGAAACATGTCTTTTTAGGGCATCGTCGCTTATCGGTCGTTGATATTGAGCAAGGGAAACAGCCGATGTCATTTCATCATTATACGATGATTTATAACGGTGAGTTATATAATACCGAAGAGATTCGCGAGGAGTTAAAAGCTTTAGGCTATACTTTTAAAGGACATTCAGATACTGAGGTTTTGTTAAAGGCGTATGTCTGCTTTGGCGAAAAAGTAGTTGAAAAGCTAAATGGGATTTATGCTTTTGCCGTATGGAATTCTAAAGAGCAAACATTATATGTGGCGAGAGACCGTGCTGGTGTTAAGCCGCTTTATTATTCTTTGTTACCAGATGGAATTATTGTAGCGTCTGAGCAAAAGCAAATTTTACACTATACGCAAAAAAATGAAGTGACCATTGAAGGATTTCAAGAGTTATTAGGTGTTGGGCCTTCTCATACGCCAGGAAACGGATTATTTAAAGGGATCAAAGAGTTAAAACCAGGTCATTATATGGTGGTTAAATCAGGGGGTATTAAAATTACGAAATACTGGGATTTAGTCGCAAAAGAACATACAGATGATTTTGAAACAACTGTTGAAAAAACACGTGAAATTTTAGTAGATGCAATTAAACGACAACTGGTTTCTGATGTGCCACTTTGTACCTTTTTATCAGGAGGACTTGATTCTTCAATCATTACAGCTATTGCAGCAAATGAGATGAAAAATCTTCATACCTTTTCAATTGATTATGAAGATAATAGAAAGTATTTTCAAAAAACGGCTTTTACGGTATCTGAAGATAATGATTTTATTAAGTTGATGTCTGATCGTTTTCATACGAATCACCATTATTGTGTCATTACAAATCAAGATTTAGCGGATGCTTTAAAAGATGCTGTTTTATTACGTGATATGCCAGGGATGGCGGATGTAGATTCATCGTTACATTGGTTTTGTAAAGAGATTAAAAAAGATTTTACGGTTGGTTTGTCAGGTGAATGTGCCGATGAAATTTTTGGAGGATATCCTTGGTTTTATCGTGAACCAATGAATGGGATGTTTCCATGGCTTCGTGATTTAGCAATTCGTAATACGTTGTTAAAACCAGAGTGGCAAGAAAAATTGAATTTAGTCGGTTATGCAACAGATCGTTTTAATGAGTCCATTGCACAGGCAGATATTGTAGAAGGCGATAGTGCTTTGAATAATGAGAAACGACAATTGACTTATTTAAATATTAAATGGTTTATGACGACATTGCTTGATCGTAAAGATCGTATGAGTATGGGAGCGAGTCTTGAAGTTCGTGTGCCATTTGCGGATCATCGAATTATGGAATATCTTTATAATGTGCCTTGGGATATGAAGTTCTATGGGAATGAAGAAAAAGGCTTGTTAAGAAAAGCGATGGAAGGAATTTTACCAAATGAAGTGTTGTATCGAAAAAAAAACCCGTATCCAAAAACACATAATCCTCATTACACAGCGATTGTCCAAGCTTTGTTAAGAGAAGCGTTGAGTGATGAAACGTCTATTTTGCATGAGATTTTTGACGAGAATAAGTTATGGGCTTTAGCTAATTCAGATGATGAGATTATTACAAGACCTTGGTTTGGACAACTGATGACACAGCCGCAGCTTATTGCTTATTTGTATCAATTTCATGTTTGGTTTAAAGCGTATCAGTTAAATATTGTGGAGTAGAGGGGGTCTGTCGCTAATGGCGGCAGATTTTTTTTGTCTTGAAAGAATAAGGAATGAATATTTTTTACATAATAAGAGTAAAGATTGAGATTAAGGGGACTACTGTAATGAGATGGATTGGTTATTTTTTGTTATTTTTACTGTGTCTATTTATCTTACTTATTTTTGTAAAGATTAAGATTCGAGTTGTTTTTCAAGATGAGTCTCGTTTTGTACAAGTGAAATATTTGTTTTTTAAATATAAGATGGATTTAAATCCGATGATGAAAGAGCTAGAGAAAAACGCTGAGCTATCAGCTGATAAAATGAAAGATGAGGTTACAGTGAAAAAGGAAGAAGTCGTTGTTAAAACGAAAACGGTTGAACAGAAAGTCATTGAAGATTCCATGGAGTTAGATGAGAAGCCCAAGATAAAGGTGAAACGAGTTAAGAAAAAGAAGCGAGTTGAAAAAACGCAGGAAAAAGTGAGTCGCCCAAAATTAAGGCAGATGATTAGGAAGTTTAAATTGTTATTTAAAACGGGTAAACGAGTGCTTGTGCGCTTTACGAAAAAGATTAGGGTGCATCAGTTGGATTCAGTGATTCATTTTAGTGTAGATGATCCGATGTTAAATGGGTGCTTACTCGGTAGTCTTTGGGCCATGCAAGCTAATGTTTATGGATTTATTAGTCGTTATGTCAAGAAAGTTGACCACTATCACTTTGATGTTTTGAGCCAATTTAGTGGAAATCGTATTTTTGTTGATTTTACGTGCATAGTCTCATTTAAATTAGTCGATATTATAGTTGTCTTATTAACGTCTTTTAGAGATTTAATGACAATTTTAAAACTAATTCGTAAAGAGGAGGATTTATAGTATGGGTGAGCATCCAATTCATAATTTAATGAAAATTTCAATGGAAAATATAAAACAAATGGTTGATGTAGATACGATTGTTGGAAATCCTGTTAACACAGAGAGCGGAGACACGATTATTCCAATTTCTAAAGTTGCATTTGGATTCGCAGCAGGAGGTAGTGAATTTGAATCCACTACGAATACAAATTCTGATCAAAATCCTCCATTTGGTGGAGGTAGTGGTGGAGGAGTTTCAATTACGCCTATTGCCTTTTTAGTGGTAAATCAACAAGGTGTTGAAATCAAACATCTTGAGGAACGTACACATTTATATGAACGTCTTCTTGAACAAGTACCTAAAACAGTCAATAGTATTATGAACGAATTTGATAAAGATTCAAAAAAAGGCGAGTAAATCATTTACTCGTTTTTTTTGTTAAAACATCTAGATGAATTAAGGGGGATGAAAAAAATGATAGAGCTAGGTAAGGTTGTGAAGCTTTTTATAATGTTCAAGTAAAAAAGTAAACGTTATAACATTTTTTGGTTTAGTGAGTGACATTCAATAAAAGTTGTAGTAAAATCAATTTGTATATCATGAAGAGGTGATGTTTAGTGCCAAGACCTGAAGTAATTGAACAACTATTTGATCTTGTCGATGAAACGTCGATGATCATCAGTTCCGAGTTGAAAATGAATTATTTACAAGCCATGTGTGAATCTTGTGGAAATATTATGTCACAAGATGTAAGTCAATCAGTTAACGAGGAAATTAGACAGGCATTAGAGAAGCAGTATTCTGATTTAGAGGAATTAGAGTTTACTCAAGAGGAAATAAGAAAAGCTCTTCAGTTAGCTATTTTGAAAGGATTAAAAGCTGAGCGTGTAACGAACGCGGTAATGACTCCAGATTCGATTGCCTTAATGGTGTCTTATTTAATTTCAAAATTTATTCCAAGTGCTAAAGAGATGACTGTCGCTGATTTAACAGTGGGAACAGGAAACTTTTTAACAGCCATTTTAAATCAGATTGATGTGGAGCCTCAGGCGATTTATGGAGTAGATGTTGATAAAGATTTGTTACAAATTGCATACACGCTTTCTGATATGCAAGAGCATGCGGTTCAGTTCTATCAACAAAGTTCATTAAAGCCGATGTTAGTTGAGCCACTAGATTTAATTGTTGGAGATTTACCGACTGGAGAAGTAGTAGACTCATCAGAGTTAGTTGACTTGGAGTTATCATTAGTGAGTAAGCAGGTAACGTATTTACCTTATTTATTAATTGAAAATCATCTCAAGTATTTAAAACCAGGTGGTTATGCTTTTTATGTCATTCCAAATGATTTATTTAGTCAAAAAGGTTCAACTGAGTTTCATCAGATGCTGACATCACAGGCCAATATTCAGGCATTATTACAATTGCCATCATCAATGTTTAAAAGTCATGAGTTAGGTAAGAGTTTATTTATCATTCAAAAAAACGGTGAAGCAATTCAACCGATTAAAGAAGTGTTAGTAGCCCAATTACCAAGCTTTAATGATAGAGAAAAATTTGGTCAAACTTTAAATCGTATTGATAATTGGATCAAACTTAATAAGTAAAAGTGGAGGGAATAGTCATGACTAAAATTTTATCAGTAAATGCCGGAAGTTCATCATTAAAATTTCAATTATTAGAGATGCCTGCACAAACCGTTATTACAAAAGGTTTAGTTGAGCGTATTGGATTTGAGGATGCAATCTTCAGTATTAAATTTGAAGATGAAAAAGTTGAAAAAGTATTACCAATTAAAGATCATAGCGTAGCGGTTCAATTATTATTAGAAGCGTTACTTGAACATAATATCGTAGCATCTTACGATGAAATTAGTGGAGTTGGACACCGCGTAGTTCACGGTGGAGAAAAATTCGGTCACTCAGTCGTTGTGACACCTGAAGTGTTAGCTGATATCGAAGCTTTATCAGAATTAGCACCTCTTCACAACCCAGCAAATGCATTAGGAATTAAAGCATTTATGAAAGAATTACCACATGCTGTTTCAGTTGCAGTATTTGATACAGCATTCCACCAAACAATGGATAAAGATGCTTATTTATATCCAGTAAAATACGAGTGGTATCAAGACTATGCAATTCGTAAATACGGATTCCACGGAACATCTCATCAATTCGTTGCAGAGCGTTGCGCTGAGTTATTAGAAAAACCATTAGCTGAAACTAAAATTATCACAGTTCATATCGGAAACGGTGGGTCTTTAGCAGCTGTTAAAGGTGGACAATCTGTTGATACAACAATGGGATTCACTCCACTTGCGGGAATCATGATGGGAACTCGTTCTGGAGATATTGATCCAGCGATTTTACCATTCATTATGGAAAAAGAAAATTTAACAATTGACCAAGCGGTTAATGCATTAAATAAAGAGTCAGGATTATACGGAGTATCTGGAGCATCTTCAGATATGCGTGATATCTTAAAATTAGTATCTGAAGGCAATGAGCGTGGAATTATTGCGTTTAACTTATATGTTAAACGTATCTGTGACTACATCGGTTCTTACTTTGTATATTTAGGTGGAGTTGATGCGATTGTCTTTACAGCTGGTATCGGTGAAAACTCTATTCCAGTTCGTAAAGCAGTTGTTGAACGTTTAGGAGCTTTAGGAATTACATTAGATGAAGCTGCTAATAATGTCATGGGAGAAGAAGCTTTAATTTCAACAGCAGATTCAAAAATTAAAGTATTCGCTATTCCAACAAATGAAGAGTTAATGATTGCAAAAGATACTTACGCATTTGTTAAATAGTAAATGAAAAAAAAGAGATTCTAGTGATAGAATCTCTTTTTTTATATCAGACTAATTTCAGTCGAATTTTACAACATTATGATATAATTTAAATAATAAATTCTTTAAGAGGTGAAATTATGTTGCAGCAAATTTGGAGTGAAATTGTGAAGTACGATAAGATTATGATTCATCGTCATGTAAGCCCAGATCCAGATGCGTTAGGATCACAAATTGGGTTAGCAACGTTAATTAAGTCAACTTATCCAAATAAGGTGGTAAAGATGCTTGGCTTTACAGAACCATCGTTACAGTGGATGGGAGAGATGGATGAGGTAAAGGATGAGGAGTATGAAGGGGCATTGGTGATTGTTTTAGATACGGCGAATTCTCCACGTATTGATGATACACGTTATAAAACGGGTGCCTTTATGATAAAAATTGATCATCATCCTGTTGTTGAAGATTATGCGGATTTAAATTATGTAGATACGTCGGCAACCGCTACATCAGAAATTATTGTGCATTTATTTAAAGCTAATCAGGAGCAGTATCAATTAACGATGCCACTTATTTCAGCGGAGCGTTTATATACTGGAATTATTGCGGATAGTGGTCGTTTCTTATATGATAATACAACAACATCAACTCTTGAGTGTGCAGCCTTTTTATATGATTGTGGGATTAATCGTAATCAAATTCATGATCAGCTGTATAAGCGTCCTTTAAATATTATTCAGGCACAAGGGTTTGTGTTAAGTCACTTTAACGTTAGTGAACAAGGCGTTGCTTATTTTACAATGACAAAAGATGAGCAGGAATCATTTGGTTTAACAACTGGAACTCGTTCCGCATTAGTGAACGTGTTGGCAAATATTGAAGGGATTCATGTATGGGTTTGCTTCTTTGAGAATGAGGATGGAAAGATTCGAGTGAATATTCGTTCAAATGGACCGGTTATTAATACGGTTGCTCAAAATTTTGAGGGTGGAGGACATCCTAAAGCATCTGGTGCGATGATTTATGAATGGTCACAGTGTGATGCAGTGATTAAAGCGTTAGATGAGGCATGTATATCCTATTTTAATGTATAAAAAGTAAATGTTTGGAAAGACTATTGACAATTGCCAGTGGTCTTTTTCTATGTTAGAATGAGTTCAAACGTATGTTTGGGTTTGAGAAAAGGTAGGGATCGGTATGAGTTTTGTACATTTGCAAGTGCGGTCAGCCTATTCACTGTTAAGTAGTTCAATTAAGATTAAAGAACTTGTTGATTTAGCACTTGAAAATCAAATGAGTTGTTTAGCTTTAGTTGAAGAGGGGACCATGCATAGTGCGATTAAGTTTTATAATGCTTGTCGGCGTGTGAATGTTAAGCCGCTGATCGGAATGAGTGTTAACGTTCAGGGAGATTCATTTATTGATGAATGGGTAATATTGGCGCGTAATCAGTGCGGGTACCAAAGGCTTTTAAAAATTGCCTCTTTTATTGCGAAGCAAGAAGGTGTTGTTCTTTATGAGCAAGTGTTGCCCTTTGTTCAGGATTTAGTCGTGATTACAAGCGGTGAGCACGGGATGCTTTGTAGTGGAATTGAGGAATACAAAGAGGAGCGTTTGCTTCAATATTATGAGTCATATTTGAAGTCTATTCCGCATTTGTATATCGGGCTGATGCGCGTTAATCAACGAACATATGAGTTGTCAAAGCATTTGATTTCTTTTGCAAGTAATGTTAATCGTCCGATTGTGGCACTCAACGATGTCAGGTATTTGAAAAAAGAGGATGCCAAGACGTTAACGTTGTTACAGGCGATTAAGCAGAATCAATCGGTAGAAGAGTTGCCACTTGTTGATTACGAGCGTTATTTTAAGAGTGAGTGTCAAATGAAAGAGTTGTTTGCAGATGTACCAAACGCTTTGATGCAAACTGAGCAGATTGCAAATGATTGTGAGGTAGAAATTCCACTACATCAATCGTTATTGCCGAAGTATCAAACGCCTGAGGGGGTATCTTCTGATTCTTATTTAGAGGCACTTTGTTTTAAGGGACTTGAGAAACGCTATGGCCATTTAGAGTATGCTAATCGATTGAAGTATGAGTTATCGGTCATTCATAAGATGGGATTTTCGGATTATTTCTTGATTGTCTGGGATTTTGTGCGTTATGCGAAAAGTCATGATATTTATGTAGGTCCTGGTCGTGGCTCAGCAGCGGGATCATTGGTGGCGTATGTTTTAGGTATTACGAATGTCGATCCGATCAAGTATGAGTTGTTATTCGAGCGATTTTTAAATCCTGAACGAATTACAATGCCAGATATTGATATTGATTTTCAGGATAATCGACGGGATGAAGTGATTCAATATGTACAGAATAAGTATGGGAGTCACTGTGTTGTTCAGATTGCAACGTTTGGAACTTTCCAGTCTAGATCTGCCTGGCGTGATTTAGCACGTGTTCATCAGGTGGAAACGACTTTAATTAATAAAGTGGCGAGCTTTATTTATTCAGGAAGTACGTTGAAAGAAATTTATGAGCAAACAAAAGGATTACGAGATTTTTTCTCCACTTATCCAAAGCTTGAAGCTATTTATAAAGAGGCTGAAAAAATTGAGGGATTGCCACGTCATACGTCGATTCATGCAGCGGGTGTTATTATTAGCGATCATGATTTAACAGATTATACAGCGATTATGGAGGGTCCAACAGGCATTTATGTCTCCCAGTATGAAGCTGAAGATTTAGAGATGATTGGTTTATTAAAGATGGATTTCTTAGGTTTAAAAAATTTAAATATGTTACAACAAATCACGACTTTAATTAAAAGTAGTGTCGCACCTGAGTTTGATATTAATAAAATTCCATATGATGATTTAAAGACATATGAAATGATTTCACAGGGACAAACGACGGGGGTCTTCCAGTTAGAATCAGAAGGAATGCGGCAGGTATTAAGAGCGGTTCGACCTAATTGTTTGGAGGATATTATTGCTTGTAATGCCCTGTTTCGACCAGGACCGATGGAAGGAATTCCGTTATTTGCAGCAAGGAAGCATCATGAACAGCCGATTGAATACTATCATCCAAGTTTACAGTATATCTTATCTAAAACGTATGGCATTATTGTTTATCAAGAGCAGATTATGCAGATTGCGAATGTGGTATCAGGCTATTCTTTAGGAGAAGCTGATGTTTTAAGACGTGCCGTGTCGAAAAAGAAGAAGGAAATTTTAGAGAGAGAACAGAAGACGTTTGTTGAGAAAGCAATAGAACGTGGTTATCACCAAGAGATTGCCACCCAGTTGTATGAGTTAATTTTGAAGTTTGCAAATTATGGATTTAATCGAAGCCACGCAGTGGCGTATAGTATGATTGCTTATCAGATGGCTTATTTGAAGAGACATTATCCAAGTTATTTTATGACGGTGGCTCTTTCAAATGTGATTGGTAGTGAAAGTAATACGGCACAGTATGTAAAAGAGGCGAAACAGTTAGATATTTTAGTGTTACCGCCGTCAATTAATAGTAGTGGTTTAATGTATCAGATTGAAAATGAAAATATTCGATTTAGTTTATTACCGATTAAACATATCGGGATGAATTTAGCTCGGCAAATTGTGGCGGAGCGTGAACGGGGATTGTATAAGAGTTTTTATGATTTTGTGAGTCGTACAAGAAGTTTTTTAAATCAACGTGCCTATGAGGGGTTAATTGATGTGGGAGCAATGGATGAGTTTGGGTATAACCGGACAACTCTACATCATAATTTAACTGCGATCTTAGATTTTTCGAAATATGATGGCGGGTTGTTTGAGACTGATTTTGAGATTATGATGATGAAGGAGACGTTGTCATCAGCTGAGAAGATGAAGCGGGAAAAAGAATTGCTTGGTTTTTATTTGAATTCTCATCCGATTCATTTAATGAGAGATCAGGCAAAGGAGAAGGGTTGGTATTTCCCGAGTGATTTGATTCACCTAAATGTTTCAACTATTACGTGTGTCGGATTTGTGGAAAAATTTAGAGAAATTAGAGATAAAAAAGGAAAGCTGATGGCATTTATGGATATTTCTGATGAAAATGGAACAGTGTCTGTCACTATTTTTTCTGATGTTTATAAATCAGAATATAAAGCGTTATTAGGGAAAATTGTGGTTATTAATGGACGTGTTTCAATAAGAAATAGTGAAAAAAATATTAATCTCAGTAAAATAATAGCGATTTCATGACAGTTTCAGGTCGGAAATGATTTATAAATAGACAAAATACTGATATAATATGGGAGGAATAATCTTCATTAAGTGGATGATGATCAAAATTCTAGTGTGAGGTGAAACACTATGGTAAAAAGAATTGGTGTGCTTACTAGTGGTGGAGATGCACCGGGTATGAATGCAGCCATTCGTGCCGTTGTGCGCGCAGCAATCGCTAATAATATCGAAGTTTTCGGTATTTACAACGGATATGCTGGATTAGTTAAAGGTGATATTAAACCTCTAACGAATACAGAGGTTGGTGGAATCATTAACCGTGGTGGAACTTTCTTAGGTTCAGCACGTCTTCCAGAGTTCAAAAACATCGAAGTTCGTGAACTAGGTGTAGAACAATTAAAGAAACATGGTATCGAAGCAGTTGTTGTTATCGGTGGCGATGGTTCTTACATGGGAGCAAAAAAATTAACAGAGATGGGAATCAACTGTATCGCATTACCAGGTACAATTGATAACGATATCGTAAGCAGTGATTTCACAATTGGATTTGATACTGCATTAAACACAGTTATCGATGCCATTGATCGCTTACGTGATACGTCAGCTTCACACGCTCGTTGTAGCGTTGTTGAAATCATGGGACGTCACTGTGGTGACTTAACAGTTTGGGGTGCTATTGCATCTGGAGCTGAAGAGTTAATCGTTCCTGAAAAAGGAATCAACATGGATGAAATCGTAGCCCAAATCGAAGAAGGTAAAAAACGTCAAAAGAAACATTACATCGTGACTTTAGCTGAGTTAATGACAGATGCACATGAATTAGCTAAAGAAATTGAAAAACGTACTGGTGTTGAAACTCGTGCAACTGTTCTTGGACACACTCAACGTGGTGGGGCTCCAACAGCATTTGATCGCGTGTTAGCAAGCCGTATGGGTGCTTATGCGGTTGATTTATTAATCGCAGGTGAAGGAGGACGCTGTGTTGGAATTCGTGACAACAAGTTAACTCACTTTGATATCTTAGAAGCACTTGATTTACCACGTGTATTCGATGAAACAATGTTCAATTTAGCTAAACAATTATCTTAATTATTTCAACTGAAATAGGCATAAGATTATTGAATATACCCAAAGGAGCGAACTAGGAAATGAAACAATCTTTCAAAAACACTAAAATGATTTGTACAATTGGTCCTAAATCAGAACCAAAAGAGATGTTATCAAAATTAGTTGATGCAGGAATGAACTGTATCCGTTGTAACTTCTCTCACGGTGATCATGCAGAGCAAAAAAATCGTATGGATTTAATCCGTGAAATCAATAAAGAAAAAGGAACTCATGTAGCTATCTTATTAGATACTAAAGGACCTGAAATCCGTACTCACTTATTCGAAAACGGTGGAGTTGAATTAGTTGCTGGTCAAACTGTACGCGTTGCTATGAACGAAGTATTAGGAACAGCTG
>OLNJ01001070.1_pt1 | contig 16647 bp, 6 predicted proteins | sample 1672191 | NCBI WGS metagenome assembly OLNJ01 (sample SAMEA3136657, study PRJEB25190) | human gut metagenome | biome: human gut; feature: human-associated habitat; material: faeces | place: Austria | collected 2013 | reverse complement strand
AATCCTCTAAATAATAATAAAAGAGATATTGTCATTTAATTCAATATCTCTTTTATTATTATGATATATATTTAATTCTATTTTATATTTACTTTTCTAACTTATTTTAAGTTTTTCCTTTTTATAAATAGTCCACCTGCTGCTATAGTAAATATACTAACGTAACCTAATATAGAACTATCTCCAGTTTTAGGATTATTATTTTCATTTGTAGATATAACTTTTTCTTTTACAACTATTATTCTTGTAAAAGTAGAAACATTTCCATCTTTATCTTCTACTGTATAAGTTAATTTATACTCTCCAACTTTTGATGTATCTACACTTCCTGATACCTTTATAGATTTTGTTAAATCACCATCTTCCTCATCATATGCAGTTACTCCATGTAATGGATCAAATTTATCTCCTACTGTTATAGTATCTATTGAACTTGTTACCTTTATTACAGGTACATTATTTTCTATTTCAGGTTGTTCTGGAGTATCTGGTTGCTCTGGATTTTCAGGTTTCTCATTAACTGTTATGATAACTGTTAATGAAGATGTCCTTCCTTGAGCATCTTTTACTGTATATACTATTTTATATTCTCCAGCCTTTGATGTATCGACATCTCCTTCTACTTTTATACTTGATGTTATATCCACTCCATCTTTATCATATGCAGTTACTCCATTCATTGGATCAAAACTATCTCCTACAGTTATAGTTTGATTTGATGGAACTATTATAACTGGTTTTTGATTTTGTAGTTTACTTAATCTATCATTTATATCAGTAGCATTAGCAAGTTTATTACTTACTTTTATTTCTATATAAGTTTCCTTTCCAGCTCTAAATAACCTAGCTTTTCTTGTTAATTTTATTTTATATATATTAAAATCATTTTCTTCTCTAACTGATTCTAACTCTGGAGATAAACTTTCTAGATTTTCTAAAAATAAATCTAATTTATCTACTGTTATATCTTTAACTTCAAACTCTATTGTAGATGGGTCTTTTCCAACCACAGGAAGTAAAACTTCAGTATCTATTACATCTTTTATATATGATGGTATTTCACTATCATTTTTAAAGTTCACTATATCCATAGTTATACTATCAGACTTTTCACTTCCATCTATTGTTGATGCTGTTATAGTTACTTTACCCTCAGTCTTTGCAAATATTTGAGCTTCATTACCTATAACTTTTAAAGTTGCTATATTTTCATCACTTATTGTCCATTTTATATCCTTTATATCAGCTTCTTTATTAACAGATGCAGTTATAGTTTTTGTATTATCTATATACATTTTATTATTAGATTTGTTATCTATAGTTATACTTTCAGCTAATACAATATACTTCTTAACAGTTATAGTTACTGTCTTTATTGTAGTTGCACCTTTACTATCTGTAACGCTATACTTAACTGTATACTTTCCCTCTTTATTAACATCTACATTATCTTCTAAAATCACTATCTTATATGTTATATCTCCATCCTCAGCATCTTTTGCGATTACTCCAACTTTAGGATCAAAATTATCCCCTACTGTTATAGTTTTATCCTCTGCTGTTATAACTGGAGCTTTATTTATCTCACTAGACTTTGGATTTACAGTTACTTTACTTTGAGATCTACTAGTCTTACCTTTACTATCTGTTGCACTATATGAAACCTTGTATTCTCCAGAAATATTTGTATTTACGTTACTATCAACCTTTAATTCTATATTCTTATCTTCATCAGTTACAGTTACTCCATCCATTGGATCAAATTTATCTCCAACAGATATAGTATGATCTTTAACCCCTAATATAACTGGGGCCTTATTCGCTATTACTGTTAATGCTATTTCTTTTTTAGCTGTATTGTTATAAATGTCTGTAGCTGTATAAGTTAATGTATATGTAATATTTTCTTCTGGGTCTAAATCAAGATCCTTGTCTACTTTAACATCAACCTCAACATTTCTTCCTTTTTTATCTACTGCTTTAACGCCATCAAGTGGTTTGAATATACTTCCTCCAGCTATAGTAATATCAGTTAACTCTTCTTCATTCATAGTAATAGTTGGAGGCTCAGTTACGTTATCTAAAGCTACATTCACTTGAACTTTCAAAGGCTCTGATTTTATAGTATTATCCTTAACTGCTGCAATTTCTAATTCATATATACCTGGTGTATTTTCAGTAAATTCAGTTATTACTTTATTATCCTTTTTAACTTCTAGAGTTAAATTTTCAACACCATCTTCATGTTGCATCTCTAAGCCTATTTTTTCTTTTAATATTTCAAATGTTAACTCAAGTTTTTCACCTTCAATTATATTTATATATCTTTCTTCTGAAGTTATTCTTGGTGCTGTATTTATAGTTATATCTTTATTCTCATGTGTTACACCTAAATCATTGTATTCTTTATTTGTATTACTTACATATTTATATTCTTTTTCATTATTTGGAACTACTTTATATGATTGAGTGCTATCTGATAATCCCTTAATATCTAGCTCAAATACTTCTAACTTATTTTCAGTCTTAGGCAATGAATTCTCAGAAGTTATCAAAACATCTATAGTATTTTTAGACTCATTATAAGTATAATCTGTTAGTATACTATTACTTGTAATCGCATATTCATTATTTTTTAACCTTGTTTCAACTTCTTTTTTAACTAGATCATTTATACTATTTTCTCCGTCCTTTAGCTTTGCTCCATCTAGTTTTATACTAAATTGAATAGCCTTAGGTATATCTTGTATATTATCTATCGCTACCTTTACTGTATCACTATCAACTCTTTCAACATCTAGCTTTAATTGATTTTCTGTGCTAGTAGCTTTTTCATTCGTCAGTTTAGGAACTGCGTAAGCAATAGCCGCTGTTGATGTTAATACCAATGTTGACGCTATTGCAGCTTTTACTGATGGTTTTAATTTTCTCATTAGCTCATCCCTTTCTGTTTATTAAGGACTACCTCAAAAGAGATAGCCCCTTTTTATTATCTATTTTCCGAAGCCTTTTTTATTGTTTCATTATTTATTTCTATAACTTTATCATAAGAAGATTTTAATGCTCTTGATTTACTATTAGTTAAATCTATTTGTGGTAAATTATTTAAATCTTCTGGTAAATCTACTAAGAAAGTATCACTTACTAGTCTTTGTCCAACTGGTCTTCCTTGTTCATCTAACTTGTTATATCTATATAACTCAGCTTTAATTTGCTTTCCTTTTACATTACCATTTTCATTTTGTTGATCTGGAGTTATCCAGTATAACCAATTCCCCTCTGCAACTTCACCTAGCTCCGAATCATCTGGTAAATTAGCTAATAAAATCGCTTGTGCTTTTAATGCAAAGTTTTCGTCATCTTCATTTAATACTAAAGGCACATTAAATGCTGGGTCTCCTTTATACTCTCCAGTTACTATTATAGATCCTGCTGGTATAACCTTACCTTCAGCATATGTGTAGTCTGACTTTAATCTACCTACTCCATTTTTGTAAACTTGATCGTTTTTATATACACCAATTTCTATATTATCACCTTGTGGTCCTAGTATATCAAGTTCTGCTATAGATATTGTTGAAGCACCTTTAGCTACTAACTTAACGTACTTAGCATCATATGACCATAATTGATTATTATCACTATTTCCTTTTTCATTGAAGTAAATTGTGTTCTCTTTAGTAGTATCGAATGTTCCTGAGTGAGCTTTTGTCCAATTGGTTCCATCTCCACTTACAAGAACTTCATATTTACTTATTGGAGAATAAGTAATATCTTTGTTTTTGCTAAATAAGTTCTTTAATGAGAACTTCTTCTTAGCTGTAGTTCCTGGAGTATACTTAAGTCCAACTACAGGCTTACTTCTATCCATTTCAACTGTTACATATGGATCTCCACCTACTGTTTGTCCGCTATTATTTGTAGCTTTTGATGCATTGTATACTGTAGATTTATCATTATCTTTTATCTTATTAATTGATCCATTTTCAACGTGTCCATGTCCTGTATTTTCATCAGCAACATCTTCTACACTTCTTGTGTTAGTATCAAACTTCCAATCAGATTTAACTATACTTCCATCATGACTTACTTTTACAGTTCCTATTTCTGTTACTTCCGTTACATTTAAATCATAGTCATATGCTCTAACTTTGTATCCGAATGTTCTATTATTTACTGCATCTATAACATCTGTATAAGTAGTTATTTCACCCTCAGCATTTCTTTCAACAAACCCAGATACAACTTCCTTAACTCCATTTGAAGTAGCTTCTTTTCTTATAATTTCATATCCAAGAATCTTATCTGAATCTTTATTTACACTTAATTCTAATAGTACTTCTTTTTGGTTTAAATAAGTCTTTTCAGTTATTTTATTTCCGTTTTTATCAGTTCCAAATGATGCATTTACCTTAGTATCATTTGCCATAACTAAAGAACTTGGATTATTATTATTCTTAGCATCAAGTTTCTTTCTTCTAGCATTATCATTTAAGTAGTAGATTGCCTTATCCTCCTTTGGATAATTTTTACTATCTAAGTACTTATTAGTATTAGGACTAGCAACTATTCCCCACTTTTCAAAGAATTCTCTTAAATCTTTTCCTACTGCATCTGACGATCTCATTATAAATGTTTGAGCTGTCTTGTCATGACCAGATTCATTTGGAGCTATGCCTTTCTCTCTAGTAACTCTGTATAACTTAGCATAGAAAGTATCATTATCTATATCATTGTCAGTATTTATATCCATCATTTTATATGTATTATCTTCATCATAAGCTAAATGTAATTGCCAGAACATTCCTAGCCTAACAAGACCTGAACTTGCAAGGCCTACACTTCCTGATGTTACCTTATCATATACTTGATCATATGCTCCTTCTAATCTTGATGCATCCTCATCATCAAATGTCTGGGTCATAAGAGCTAATATATTATTAGTAACCTCTGCATAAGTTAAACCTTGAACGTCATGAACGTGTCCTATTTCATGGTTGATACCCCATCCAAATAATGCTCCATCATCCTTATTTACTAAGTTTCCATTATTATCGAACTTAAATGGCACACCTTTCATCATACCTGCTACTGAGCCATACCCTATACCTACATGATGACTTCCTGCATACATGAATGCTCCTGTAAACATTCTTTGATACTTAATGTTTATACGGTTTTTAGGTGCTCTATTCTCATTAAAGAATTGTTTCTCACTCTTTCCGTTAAGTTTATCTAAAGGATTATTAGTTATCTTACCGTCTCCATCAAAATCAATTGGTGATTCAATTAATCCTTGTTGCACATAAGATACCTTCATTAACTGTTCCCAAGCAAGTAATGTTTCATATACTCTATTTACTTGATCTTCTTCAGTAGATAATCCTTCTGTTATACCCTTAAGTACTTGATCTGCAGCAAGAGAAAGTGTTATTCTATCTCCTTCTATTTCTGTACTATTTAAAATAGAAGTCTCTGGATCATATGTGTATATATTATTTACCTTATCTCCATTCTTTGGATATCTATCTGGTAAAGTGTTTACATAAGTCTTTAATTCTCTTATATAAGTTCTTATAGTTTCTTTTATTTCAGCTTCTTTATCTGCATCAATTGTAACATCATTTACATTCAGATTATTTATATTTAAGTGAGGTATGTCAGTTCCACCACTTACACGAACTTGTACTTTTTGGTTATCATTATAGTTGCTAGCAAAGCTTAGATATAAGTTTCCTCCTTTTTCATAATCCATCTTAAATGCTGATTCTGGTATAGTTATTTCATTTTTACCTACACTTAACTGTTGGCTATAAGTTTGTACAGCTGTTCCACTTTCAGCATAGTGCTGAGTTATTGCAAGATTAAACTTAGTATTTTTATTTTCTGATCCTATATATATATTAACTTTATCACCTGGTCTTACAGCTACACCTAAAGCTTGATAATTATTAGATTGACCAATTGTATTTTGAGTATTTCTTATTTCAGAATCAAGATTTATTATCTTATCACTTAACTTAACATCATCTAATAAATCTTGTGCCCTTTGTAAGTCAGATAATATTTGAGTCTGACTTGGATGATACTCCATGTTTATTGGGTCTATAGTATTAGCTCTTTTTACAAGATCATCTATCTTTTCCTGAGTAACATCATCATTTAATTCTAATCTAAGATCATCTTTAAATAAACTATCTACATCATCTTGTAAGCTATCATACTCATAGAACTTGATTTCAGATATACTCATATATCTTCCATACTGTGGATAAACTGATACAGCTAATCTAATTTTCTTAGTTGTAATAGGCTCATCTAATGTTATATTTACAACTTTTCCATTATTAGTTTCTCTTCCTCTTGATCCTACAGTTTCCCACTTTCCTGTAGTATCATTAAAATACTGTACTGATGTTTGATAAGTAACTTCATGTTTATCCAATCTTCTTATTACATTTAATTCTTTTATTGTATATTCTTTGTTAAATGTTATAATAGGTCCATTTCCCCCAATATCCCAATCGTTATACTCCCATACAGTAGTATAATCATTATCTACAACAGCATCTTCATCAGTTGCAGTTCCTTTTGGATATTCTACACTTACTATATTTTGTGTTATTTCATTTACACCATTAGGAGTATTTATAAGTTTATAATTAGTTGTAGCTGGCGGTGTCATCTTAGCTGTACGTCCTATATAAGTTTGTGATAATCCACCTGTACCATGATGGTTAGTAGCTGTCATTTTTATTTCATAAGTAGATTGATCCTCTAGTCCTGTTATAGTATAGCTTGTACTTCTTATCAGCTCATCCTTGTCTTTCTTTTCTTCTGGCTTTAAATCTGCAACACCATCTGGTATATTATTACTTTCATCTGAGTCTACATACTTAGGATCATTAGGGTCATTTGCCTTTATCCATGCTCCTGATCCAACTTTTCTATAATATAAGTCATAGTCTTTAGCTTTTTTATGACTCTTCCAACTAATTTTAAGTGCTTTGTATTCTCCTTCAATTGTTATACCTTCTGGTCCTTCTGGAGCAGTTTCTGGTATAACTTGAAGTTCTACTATAGAGTCAGCTCCAAACTTGTTTCCACCTTCTCCGTTAGCATTTTTCTCTAATATACCAGTATTCGAGTTCCATGCTTGTGGTTGATAGTTAACGTCTACGTTATCAGGTACTCCATCTTTATCATTTGAGTTAGTTTCTAAGTTAGTAGCTCCAACTGAATCTGCATTATAATTGTCTTGCTCATCCTTATATCCACTCTTCCAGTCTCCTGAAAGTGATTGTATGCTAACTCTATATGTTGAATATCCATTTACTTTTTCTATTTTTAGTGTATTTTCACTTGTTTTATATGTACTTGTAGATTTTACATTTCCTTTTTCATCTACTTCTTGAACCTTTAATTCATATCCAGTTACATTAGTTTGATGATCCCATCCTAATGTCATTGCTTCATTTCCAACAGCCGTTGAGCTTGTGAAGTTATTTATAACTGGTATATTCATTTTAGGTTTTGGTATCTCTTTATAAACATTATTTAAAAACTCAACTTTACTTATCTCAGCTAAGTTTTTATTACTTCTACTTCCAGTAACATTTATAGTTATCTCACTTACTGCAACTTGCTTTTTTAAGTCTATAACTATTTCTTCTTTAGAATCATCATTTAAACTTCTTACATTACTTTCATTAAATTTAAACTCTCCAGCCCCTGGTATAACTATGCTACCAGCAGTTGGAGCATTTTCACTTGGTGCCTTTATAACTATTTGCTCTGTAGTCTTAACTTGTCTACCTTTTCCAGCTAAATTTAATGTCATTGATAAAGGATTTTCCTCACTTACAGGTGCCTCTGATGCAGTTTTTAGCGCAACAGTAGATCCATTATCTTTTAGTACATCCTTTATATCTACACCTTCATCTAATTTTGTTGTTTCCGGCAATTCTATATCTACAGCTTCAGGATTTATAATCGCATCTGTGTCTATTGCTTCAGCATCCTTAACTTCGCTATCAATATTTTTATGAATATATGTTAAGTCAGTTATATCAATTTTTCCATCTCTATTTAAATCAAATTTCTTATTACTTGACTTCACAGCTGAAGATGCCATACTCTTTATTTGATTTTTTAATGCTTCGTAATCTGTATGAGTTACTAAGCCATCAGCATCAATATTCCCTGCTAAAAATACTCCAGGATAATATTCTTTGTCATCATCAGATTCTTCATCTGTTCCTTTATCATCTATAATAATTGTATTATCACTTGTTCCTACTAAAACTCTCTTAGAATAATCACTTACATCTATGTTATCTATCGTAGTAGTTTTATATCCATCTCCAGCTATTTCAATTGAATATATTCCTAACTCTAAATTTTCAAATGTTAAATGATAAAATGACAAATCATTCTCACCAGGTTTTAAAGCTTCTCTTTTACTACTTAAAGCTTCAATAGTTGATAATAATCCTGATTCTGTAGTATTTTTCTTTTGGTCAGATCCAAGTCTAACAGTTTCAATTTCTCCACTTTTAGACTTTATCGTTACTGATATATTTGTCTTATCAGCTGTTGTATGTTTTATAGGCAGAGCGAAATTTAAATCCAACTCTAATTTCCCTTTTGGATTATAATTACTTCCATCAGTAATTGAATTTTCTATGGTATCTTCTTCTAAACTTTCTACCGACACTTCTTCTTTTAGCTCTTCCGTCAGATCTTTATCAGCATTAAATGCATCTGTCTCTTGTGATATGCTTTCCTTATTGATATCAGCGTCATGATTATCAGCTAAATTCTCTGCAAATGTAACTCCTTGCATTTGACCTACAATCAAACTTGCAGCTAATGCACTTGATATTTTTTTCTTCATATCCTCATCCTCCTTTGTTAATTTATAATCTATTTAACTTCTGATTGTGTTCTGAACCTAAATTTTACACCATATTTTACCATATATGCCCATTAAATGTAATATTTAGTCGTCATTTGTAGTTTTTTATATTTTTTTAGTAATCTTTATATAAAGTAAAAGAGATATCAGAATTCTCTGACATCTCTTTTACTTTATATATTTTAAATTTTTATTTTATCTAAATTATAATTCTCTTTGATTTAATAGCCTTAGTCTTCAACTATATTTTTATATTTATTCTATAGTTTTCTACTAATTTGTATAAATAAAGAATTAACATTAATTAAATATTTTTTATATGATAACCTTTCATATACATAAAAGTAGTATCTACATTTAGATAAACTACCCCTACCATCAAAATTAATTATATATTTACAAAACACCGTATAATCAATATAATATCAGAAAATTTTGTAAAAAAATAGTCTTTTCTAGAAAACATTTTCCAAGTATAATTATGTCATAAATAAAATTATAACTACATAACAAACTAAATTTATTGGAGGTAATATTATGAATATAACTATAACTTCAAAACAAATAGAATTAACAGATTCTATTAAATCAAAGATAGAAAATAAGTTTAGCAAGTTAGAACGATACATAAATCAAGATACTGATATAAATGTAAAATTAGATGTAAAAAAGAAAAGCCAGAAAATAGAAGTAACTATATTTACTAAAGGTGGTACAATCCTTAGAGCTGAAGATTCTAAAGATGATTTATACTCTTCTATAGATATTGTTTACGATAAGCTTTATAGTCAAATAAGAAAATTAAAGACTCAGCTATCTAAAAGAAATAAATCTAATGCTAGTATTAGATTTGATAATGTAGAAGACTATATACCTTCTAATAATGATCATGATAATAAAATTAAAAAAGTTAAGAAATTTAATATAAATAAACCTATGACACCTGAGGATGCTATAATTCAAATGGATTTATTAAGCCATAACTTTTTTGTATTTAGAGATTCAAATACAGAAGAAATAAATATTGTATATAAAAGACATGATGGGTATGGATTAATAGAACATGTTTAGTTGAATAATGTTAAATAAAAAGAGATACTCACGCATGTGTCTCTTTTTTATTTAATATTATTAATCAAAAATAACTATAAATACTGTAAGTTAAAGAGAAAAGGGGGATTTATAACTTTGAAAAAGTGGAAAGTGATTAAAAAACAAGGATACAACATTATATTAAATGAAGGTGGGCAAAATATCGCCTACTCACCAGACTCAGGAATTAAAATTATAGAAGAAGATGGGTATGCTTTTAAAAACCTAAGTAAAAGTGGGCAATTAGAAAAATATGAAGACTGGAGATTACCTGTAGAAGAAAGAGCTAAAGACTTAGCATCTAAAATGAGTATAGAACAAATAGCAGGTTTAATGCTTTATAGTGCACATCAGTCTATCTCAACTAATGATGACTTCTTCTCTAAAGCATTTGCAGGTACATATAACGGTAAAAAACTAGAAGAATCTGATGCTAAAATAACTGATTTAACTGATCAACAAAAGAATTTCTTATTAAATGATAATTTAAGACATGTACTAATAACAGTGGTAAATGATGCTCATACTGCAGCTTTATGGAATAATAATATCCAAGCATTTGTAGAAAAAATAGGTTTTGGAATACCAGTAAACATAAGTAGCGATCCAAGACATGGGGCAAGTGCAGATACAGAATTTAATGCAGGTGCAGGTGGAGATATTTCAAAATGGCCAGAGCCACTAGGTCTTGCTGCTACTTTTGATAGTGAGTTAGTTAGAAAATTTGGTCATATAGCATCTAAAGAGTATAGAGCTTTAGGAATATCTACAGCTTTATCACCACAGGTAGATATAGCAACAGAACCAAGATGGATGAGATTTAATGGAACTCTTGGAGAAGACCCAATTTTATCAAAAGATTTAGGAGAAGCTTATTGTGATGGTTTCCAAACTTCATATGATGATTCTGAAATAAATGATGGTTGGGGATATAATAGTGTAAATGCAATGGTTAAACACTGGCCAGGTGGAGGTAGTGGTGAAAGTGGTAGAGATGCTCACTATGCTTATGGTAAGTTCGCTGTGTATCCAGGAGATAACTTTGATGAACATTTAATACCTTTTACAGAAGGTGCTTTTAAATTAAAAGGAAAAACTAAAAAAGCTTCTGCTGTAATGCCTTATTATACTATATCTTATAATCAAGATAAGAAAAATGGTGAAAATGTAGGTAACTCATATAACAAATATATAATAAGTGATTTATTAAGAGATAAATATGAATACGATGGAGTTGTATGCACAGACTGGAGTATTACTAAGGATAATCATGTAATTGATGCATTCATATCAGGAAAGTGCTGGGGTGTTGAAAATCTTTCTGTAGATGAAAGACATTACAAAGCTCTTATGGCTGGTGTTGACCAGTTTGGTGGAAATAATGAGGTTCAACCTGTTCTTAATGCATATTATATGGGTGTTAAAGAGCACGGAGAAAAATTTATGCGTGAAAGATTTGAAAAGTCAGCAGTAAGATTACTACTTAATATATTCAGAACAGGATTATTCGAAAATCCATATTTAGATGCAGATAAATCACAAGAATTAGTTGGTAATCCTGAGTTTATGCAAGCTGGGTATGATGCACAATTAAAATCATTAGTTATGTTAAAAAATAAAAACAATATACTTCCAATAAAAGAAAGAAAAAAAGTGTATATTCCCAAAAGAAGAATAAAAGAAAGTAAAGACTGGTTTGGTAATGTGATACCTGCTAGAGAAATTGATCCTGCTAATAAATCTATAGTTGAAAAATATTTTGATGTTGTAGAGGATCCAAAAGAAGCTGATTTCTCGATAGTATTTATAGAATCTCCAAAAACTGTTGGATATACAAAAGAAGATGGATACTTACCAATAAGCTTACAATATAGACCATATACTGCAGTAAATTCAAGAAAAATAAGTATTGCTGGAGGAGACCCGTTAGAGTCCTCAACTAATAGATCTTACTTAGGAAAAACTAACTTTGCTAGTAATGAATCTGACTTAAATATAATATTAGAAACTAGAAAAGCTATAGGTCAAAAACCTATAATAGTATCTTTAAATATGACAAATCCAACTATAGTAGAAGAATTTGAGCAATTTGTAAATGCAATAATTACAGACTTTGGAGCTCAAACACAAGCTATAATGGATATAATTAGTGGAAATATAAATCCAAGTGGATTATTACCATTTAATATGCCTGCTAATATGAAAACTGTAGAAAATCAGTGTGAAGATGTTCCTCATGATATGAAGTGTTACAAGGATGAATTAGGAAATGTATATGAGTTTGCATATGGTCTTGATTTTAATGGAGTTATAAATGATAGCAGAGTAGCAAAATATAAAAAATACTAAGTAAAAAAGAGAAGTCTCAAAATGATTTTTAATCATTTAATAAGACTTCTCCTTTTTATATTATTTATTTCTCATAATCTTCCTAATTACTTACATATTTTTAAGTATTACCAACGCGTATCTTCTAATCCACAGAATGAATCAACAGGATCTACTCCTTTAAATTCAGAACGTCCTAGTAATTTTTCTACTAATGCATCTAATGTATGCTCATTTTTATCATAGCAATTTATATAAGTTTTAACTTGTGGTACATCTGCTAAGTGGAATGGTGAACATAAAGAAACAAATATAGTAGGTAGTTCATGTACATACCAAGGTATATCTGGAGTCCCTTTACTCATTTTCCACTCTATTCTTTGAGTTGTTCCAGCTGCATTGTATATACTTGCTAATTGTATAACTAAATCATATTTATCTGTTAAGTCAGTTATAGGAGCTTTAGCTGAATAAGCATTCATCATTATTTTTCCAGCTTCTTCTTTGCTTACTCTCTTAACTTTATCTATTGGTGATTCATAAATATCTACTTCAAATCCTTCTGCTTCTAATTTTTCTTTGAAGTATTCTGTAAATGTCTTTTTATTTCCAGCACCTACAAACAATGCCATTACTGGATTAGATATTTCTTGCTCTATAAGTAATATTCTTTTATTTTTCTCAACTGATATAGGAAGTATTGACTTATCAACATTCTTAACTAATGTAATAGCTTCATCAGATATTTCCTTAGCTATGTTTTTAAATTCTTCACTACCTATAACACTTAAACCTTCTTTTGGTGGAACTATATCTTTTTTATCTTTTTTATGAAGACCTAAATATGCTTTTGTTCCAAGTATTCTTCTTATAGCATCATTTAATCTTTCATCAGTTATTATTCCATTTTTATATCCATCCATCATATATCCAAAATCTTCATCTGGATCATTGAAGAATAAGAATAAATCACAACCTGCTGCTATTGATGCTGGTAACATATCACTACGTTTCATTCTAGATGTTAATCCAGCCATATGTGATGCATCAGTCACAACTAATCCATTAAATTCTAATTGACCTTTTAATAAATCAGTTATAATAGCCTTACTTACTGTAGCTGGCATTATTTCTCCACCTTCAGCTAAATCTTTATTATATTTTCTTTCGTAAGAAGGTAACATTATGTGACCTACCATTATAGAATGTATACCTGCGTCTATCATTCCACTGTATACTTTTCCAAAAGTATTATCCCACTCTTCACAAGATAACGAGTTACTACTGTTTGATAAATGTTGATCCCTTTCATCAACTCCATCTCCTGGGAAGTGTTTCATAGCACATATTCCATTACTTTCCATGAAACCTTTCATATATGCTTTACTCATTTCTAAAACTCTACTAGCATCATCACCAAATGTACGAGTTTGTATAACAGGATTTCTCCAGTTAAGCATTATATCTGTAACAGGAGCGAAAGTCCAATTAGCTCCTATAGCAGCGCATTCTATACCTGATACACGCCCCATTTCATAAGCATATTCAACATTTCTTGTTGCACCTATTTTTATAGGCGTTGCTATTTCTGTACCACCCATGAACGCTCCATTACCACCGCTTTCAGCATTAGCAGCTATTAATAGAGGTATTTTTGAATTTTCTTGTAATATTCTATTTTGCTCTAATACTTTGTCAGCTGGTCCTGGATTATATCTAACTGCTCCAAATTTATATTTTTCTAATGAGTTTTTTAAATATTCTTCTTCTGTCGAAGATCCCATATTTATAAATAGTTGTCCTATTTTTTCTTCTATAGTCATAGATTCAAGAGTTTCTTCAACCCACGATATACCTTCTTCATCTAAATAATACGGTTTTGCTTTTAAGTTTACCATTTTATTCTCCCTGACTTTATTTTATTTTTATTTTAAAGTGTTATTATCCACGTAATTTAGCTACATTTTCTTGAACTACCTTTTTAGTTAAAGGATAAGTAATCATAAGTAATAATCCTGCAAGTATATAGCAAGCTGCAGGGAATAATGTACTCAATGCATAGATTCCAGTCTTTACACTTTCAACTTGAGTAGCTGCTAGTGAATCATATCCTATTAATGTCAACGCATATCCTGTAACAGCACCTGCTACTGCTTGTCCTAATTTTCTAGTGAAAGAATATACTCCGTATATAGTTGCATCATTTCTTTCTCCAGTTTTTAATTCATTGTAGTCTATTATATCTGTGATAAATGCCCATGATAGCATACTAAATATACATGTTCCTAGTGTTGCTGCCGCGTATATAGCTATAAATGTATAAGCATTTTTTATATGCATAAAATATGCAACTAAGAATATTCCACCAGCTATCATTAAACCTATCATAGACACTTCTTTCTTACCAAACTTATCTGCTAACTTAGCAGCTAATGCCCCTACCACTAAATAAATAGGTAGTGATATTATACTTAATGTAGATAATGCATTTACATTATTAAAGTAATCAATACAAAGGTAAGTATTTACTGTTTGCCCCATAAGCGTACTAAATATTAATACTATTGATACTACTACCATAGAAATCATAGCTTTATTTGTTGTCAATGATTTAAATGTATCTATTAAAGAAAGAGATTGTTGATTTTCTTTAATTTCTGGCTTAATACGTTCAGTTGTTAATATAAAACATAACATATAGCAAATAAATGCCGCTATAGAGAATACTCCTACAACTACTGTAAATCTTTGTGGATCTATAATTTGATTTCCAGCAGCATCTGCACTATATATTAATTGAGGTGTCAAAGCCCCTATTATTATCCCAGCAAATGATGCTCCAAGAGTTCTCCATGTAGAAAGAGACGCTCTTTCTTTTGTATCTCCTGTCATGACAGATGACATAGATCCGTATGGAATGTTTATTGCCGTATAGAATATTGAGCCCCATAATATATATGTAGCAAACATTACCCCAATTTTAATTGTCATAGAAGCGTTTGCTAGACTATGTTGATACATTAAGAAATTCATAAGTGCAACTGGACCTGCTACTCTCATTATCCATGAACGGAATTTACCATGTTTTGTTGGCTTACTTTTATCTATGATACGACCTATAGCTATATCTGTAAAAGCATCTATACATCTAGCTACTAAGAAACATGTACCTACCATTGCAGCGCTTACACCTAGTACTTTTGTGTAGAATATCATAAAGTACATATTTGCGAAAATAAACATAAAGTCATTACCAAAGTCGCCAAAAAGATACCCTAATTTATCTTTTATTCCAAATGGCTTATCTTGCTTTTTTGAATAATTCAAATTTTTTGCTTCACTTAAATTCATTTTTTGTCCTCCCCTAAATATGAAATTATTATTACTCCACCTAAAAAAACGTTATCAGTTCATATTGTAATAATTTATTGTTTTCTTATTTCTAATTGATTATATACTAGTATTCTAAAGTTATGTTATAATAAAATTCACATACATTTGTCTAATTTTTGGGTATTTTGTTAAAAATTTATTTTTTTACGGATGGTGAAAGATGCTTAAAACAAATTTTACTTACAATGATATTTACAACTTAATTACTTCTGTTTTAGATAGTTCATTTAATATTAGTGTCACTAAAATACATGATGTTTTTGATTTTACTAATTATCTTGATATTGAATTTAGAAGAATAATTTGGCCAGATTATAACTATGAGAATAATTATAATTTAGATGATCTTTCTCAAATGAAGAAAGGAGCTTTATGTATAGTACAAAGTGCTATGGAATTTACAACAATAGTATTTTCTTTTCCAAGAGAAATATCAAATGATATATTAGTTATTGGTCCATTCTTAGAAATTGAACCTAATGATGAATATATAATTAACTTATTAAAGAAAAATCATTTACCTGAAACCCTTAGGAAAACTTTTTCGGTGTATTATAATTCACTTCCTATTGCAGATTCTATGAAGGTGATTTTAACTTTACATACACTTTTAGGAACATTTATCTCAAATTATGATCCTTCTAATTTGTACTATGTAGATTTTTCTAAAGATAAACCAAAATTAGCTAATTATAATTATGATGATGATTCAAATTTCTATATAGAATACCATAAAAAATATAAATCTTGCCTCGAAGATATATTTAAATATATCCGATTTGGAAAAGATGCTACTCAAAGATTAAATGATTACCTTGAATTAACAGGTATATTAAAAGATAAGTCAGTAGAAAAAATAAAAAATAATTTATATATTTTAAATACACAATTTGAATCAGAGCTACTAAAAGAGCCTA
>OLNJ01001065.1_pt1 | contig 16687 bp, 19 predicted proteins | sample 1672191 | NCBI WGS metagenome assembly OLNJ01 (sample SAMEA3136657, study PRJEB25190) | human gut metagenome | biome: human gut; feature: human-associated habitat; material: faeces | place: Austria | collected 2013 | reverse complement strand
GGCATTGAACTGTTTTCTGGAAGTCAGACGGTTTCATCAATCTCACCCCCTTTCCTGCTATGACTTGAAAAGTGGTTATCCCTCTTTCCGCACCATATAGGGAATGGCAGATGTGATTTGTTAAGTTGAAATCCAAAAAAATTGAAAAAAATTTTTTTGCATTAAAAAAGCCCGCACAAAACATATAGTTTGTACGAGCCATTAAAGCTGTATTGCATTCAATTTTTAGTAAAGCTTTATTAGATTGTATTTGATTGTGTAGAATTGTACTTAAAGTTTTCCATAACGCAAGCCCCCCTAAAGTACTTTCTTAAGTATCTAAAAATCTCATTTCCCATAATTATATGGGTACTTGTCCCAGCGAGAATATCTTGAGATTACGTATGTGAAAAATATTTTTATTACGGTTTTACACATTTTATGGCATAACGAATTTCAATAAGCCTTAATACATCTTGATATACATTATTTTTAGATTTTAAGTCTATCATAAGCCACCTTTGTCCATTTCCCTCTCTAGTGTTACGATAAATTTCCTGTACATATTCAGAAAGCCTAGGCAACAAGTTTTCAACATCTTCTTTCTCTTTATTACCTACAACCACCAATACAGTAAAGTAGTTCTTCTTCGGATAGACAACACACAATGATTTCCCAGATTTTTTAAACTTTACATTCCAACCTCGTGCCCAGACATCTTTACTGTATTCGATTTTGCAAACTGCTTTATATTCATTGTTCATATGCTGATACAACTCATCAAATGCAGAGTTTTCAATATAAACGCTTATTTCACTAATATTAGGTACATAATTTATATCTTTTATATTTATCACAACGGACTATGCCCTCCTTTATAGGCTTTCTATTTCATTTTCATTGCGTCAAATAATTCCTATTTAGCATTTACTGTTTCCACAGGAATTACCCATATTTCCATATAACTAATCTCTGCATTTCCTTTGTAATATTTTTCTGCCATGAATGGCTTTGTAACCAATTTATGATTTGGAAGCCAAGTTTCAAACAGATACTTATTTGCTTGATTTAAAGCAGTGGTAACAAGTTCTTCAAAAGATTCTGCCTCAATTTTGCATACAATATACTCACCTGCTGGTAATGTATGTTGTACCATATTTTTAGGACATACATCTGTTGATGAAACCATACCTCCTGCAAAGTAAAGGAATGTTCCTTTATCTGGACTTGCTAAGTGAGATACACCAAGTTCAATATCATTGTTAAAAATGGCATTTTCGGTTTGCAGTTTCTTTGCATGGAATTCGCGCCATAGCTGACCCGGAACATCAATTCCTGTACTTTCTCCAGCAGGAATTTGTTCAGCAATATTTACTGTTTTTTCAAAACCAAAATATGTTTCCTTTGTTCTTAATGTTTTTCTTTGAATTTCCAAAACAATATTCCCTATAATCAATGGAACATTCTCATCAATCATAACATAATGAGAAGAAAGTTCTGGCTTGTCAAATGTATTTAACATAGGAACACTCTTTCTGTATTCATCGGGAGTAATATGATAAACTTCTTTAAATGCTCTGGTGAAATTAGCGTGGTCTGAAAATCCATATTTTAAAGCTATATCTAATATCCTTTCCTCTGAATTATTCAATTCTGTTATCACCATTGCTAAACGGCGAAGTTTGATATACTCTTGAACTGATTTCTTAACTAATTTTTTAAACAAGCGTTGGTAATAAAATGTAGAAAGACAGGCAATTTCCGCCAGTTTCTCTGTTTCGATTTTCTCACTTAAATGTTGTTCAATATAGTTTAATGACATTTCAATATTTTCATATGCGTACATATCAGTACCTCCTTGTATAATTTATAATCAAAGTATACATGAAAATTTTTTGTATAGCTTGTCGCACAATGCCATTATCTTATAAGAAATCAAAAGATATAAAAAACCAATTTTGTCTATATGGCAACTTTTATTTCTTTGGTACTTTTTAATGAGCCATATCTAATAAATTCATCAAATATCTATTAATGCTTTTCGTATCATAGACCTTTGAAACTGTATTGTTCATTGCTTCGTCAATCGTCGCTTCAATATTAGCCATAACATCAGCTAGAGATATAATCAGATTTTAAAATTCCATATAGGTAGTAGTCGCAATAGGTATTTACCATTTTTCCCCCTCGAATATGTCCTTCCCTTTGAAAACCGACTTTCTCCAATGTCTTGTAAGAAACATGATTTAAAATATGTACATCTGTCCATATTTTTTGTAATTCTGTTTTTGAAAAACAAAATTCAATTACACTTTTCAACGCTTCACTCATTAGCCCATTACCTTGATATTGCTTAGAAAGTCTGAAAGCCACTTTTGCCATTCTATTATTTTCAATAAGGTATATCCATATTTCACCAATCACTTTGCTATCTTGTTTATGGACAATTCCCCAATGAAAACTTTTAGTAGCTTTTTCTGGCTTATTAAAGAGTAATTCTGGATTTTTTTCGCTTTTTGAAGGACGTTTCCCCCAATACTCGTATAAAGAAATATCACTAATCCATTCTTTCAAATCATCTATGTCATTTTTATTCATTGTTCTTAAAATAAGATGTTCTGTTTCAATTACTGGTTTTTCAAAAATGTAATCCTGCAAACTCATGGTTCATCACTCCTTAAAAATTGAATTCATTTTCCCATGCAAAAGAAGCAGATTCTTCTAAGCTGTGAGGCCAATGACTACACCAATCTGGAACTTGCGGATTTTCCACTCTATCCAAACTCGGCGTGTATGGTTTAATATCCAAGATAGGCGTTTTGTCATTAGCGTCAATATAAGCAATTTGTATCAGCCCACTCATATAATCAATATTGATAATTTCTACTGCTGATAAAGCAATCGGATTTGGGCGTACTGGCGACCTTGTTGCAAAAATCCCCATTTTCTCTGGAGCTTTTTTATAAGGTTGGTCTGTTTCCAATACGCTTCTAAAATCCTCATTGTCAAAATCGCTGAACCACCATAAAACATTGATATGGCTGAATCCGTCTAATTCCTTTAATGCTGGAATATATGGTGCTTCTAGTTGAATGAAAGCACCTTTTTCATTGTTGTAGATAGTACCTATTGAATTTACTTTATAAGTTGTCATTATATTTTCCTCCGTTTTCTTCTTGATAAATAAACGATAAACCTTAACACCATGTTAAAGTCAAGGCAGATTATCATTTTTTACAAGAGATTTTCTAAAGGAATTTGGATTTCTGTTAGATAGTTCTCTGGATTTTTCTCGTTCCACGGTCCACGATGAACTATTTGACGGCTTGAGCCTTTCATCTTATATTGACTGTTTTCTTGAAGCCATTTAGCAAATGAACGATAAGCATAAGAAATATTAGAAAAATCTCCATATACCATAGTACAAGCCATCATAGAAACTGGTTCGGTAAAACGAAACTTAAAATCACCTGTAGCTTTTCCTATTTTATTTACAATGGCACATAATTCTACATCAACATCTTTTTCTTTATATTCTTTATTGTGATATATTGAGAATGTCTCATCAGAAATATTTATTTTATTTTCTTTAGCAAAAGCAGAGAGTTCTTTCCAGAGTTCGCCCTCATAATAATAATTGGGTATTTCTTTTCTTAAAGATAAAACGCAATAACTCGGTATCTCTTTTATGGTTATGTTAAAATACAATTCACTTTTACCATATAACAATTCTTTTTTAGCAATCTCAATTTTCTTTAATTTTTCTTGTTCTTTTTGTATATTATCCATAATTTCAACAGACTTTTTATCAAGCTGTTCTATAATGGCATTATTACTGTAATTGAGAGCTAATGCAATTTCAGCAACATTAAACCCACTATCACGTAAATATATAATTCTATTTAAAGTTGAGATTTGTTCTGCTGAATACATACGATAGCCAGTCAATGAATCAATTTTCGCAGGTTTTAACAAACCCATTTCATCATAATAACGCAACATACGAGTAGAAACTTGTGTCAGTTTTGAAAACTCACCAATTTTGAACATTTTATCCCTCCATTCATGTACCTAATTATAATTATTGATTATTTATACTTCAATATAAAAAGGGATACAAATACATTGTCAGTCACAAAATAGACAAGCTCTTTACTCTTATTTGCTGATCTGCTTCGCAGGTAACAAATAAGAGCCGACAATCTATAAGTTAAAATAACCTACAAATTATCGGCTCTGCGTCTTTGCGTCTGGCTCTTTGATAATTGTTATAATTCCATTTTTTATGTTGATTAAACTTTCATGTTTACACTTCGGACAAAACAATGGAAAATTTATCAACTCAGTATCTTTGCGAATTTTTATTCGTGTCTTACTGCCACATATAGGACACAAAACCCATAATTGATTTTCAACCAATAAAACCACCAGCCTCGTAAGTATAATTTGCTATCTCAAAACTTTATTTTTTTAGTGATTGTGTAAATATATTCTTCTGGCGTAGGGCGTTTATTTCCAAAATACCTTTTATAATTCGCCTGCACCTCTGGGTCGGTGTTGTTCATAGCTTTATCAATCATTGATTCAATATCAGCTCGAACATCAGCATACGACGAACCGCCAGCCTTTGCACCATATTTCAATGCTCGTTTAATATCACGTTTTTTTAGTCCTAACATATTATCTCTCCTTATTGCAAAACTTTTCTAAAATCCAATTTTGCAAAACTTTTAATTGCTTCTCTGTATGAAACCAATGCTCTCCACCATCATATATGGTTAAACCACAGTTAAAACTATTAACAAACCGAATTATAGTGTCAGATTTTATTAACTCATCTTTATTACTATACAAAATTTCGGTAGGTGTACACCATTTTTCGATTGGATTTTCTGAAGTGTATTTCAAATATTCCCAAGATAGAGTTTGTCCAAAATCAGTTGCTATTTTTTGGTGTTGTTCTAATTGTATCATTGTCACATTAGCCCATGACATCATATCTAAAATCAGTTGTTTCATATCTAAAACTGGAGATACAAAAAAGCAAGAATCAAAAGTTTCGTTTTTATATGCCAATATGCTAAAATATGCTCCTATGCTATTTGCATATAATGATATTTTAGACCACCTATCTTTAATAAAAGCCATAAGTATTTCTAGTTCTGGAATTATATTCCAAGGATTAAACTTATCTTTTTCATGTATTCTTTCGCCATGTTCAGGCAAGTCAATACTAATAACTTGCCAACCGTATTTACACACTTTTTTTGAGAAATATTCAGCTTCTTTTTTATTACCACCTTGTCCATGTATGTAGATACATATTTTTTTAGATGGTTCGCCCCATAGGATAGCAGGTATTTTATCGATATAAAGTTTTTCAGCCATAATCTCCACCTATCTTTCATTAGTGATGTTAGTGTTAAAACTAACTATATTAGTATATTAACTCTTGTTATAGTTTTTGTCAATCTAATTAGTATTAGAACAATTATGATTATTGACTAAGCTATTTGTATTAGTTACAATAATTAGGCAGAAAGGAAGTGTTATTATGCGTGTTTCAAAGAAAATAGTAATTCAAACTGCTTCTGATATAGCAGATAAAAATGGACTTAACGGTGTTTCACTAAAAACAGTTGCAGATAAATTAAATATAAAAACGCCCTCATTATATAATCATATTGAAAGTTTAGATGATTTACTTAGAGAAGTTGCTCATAATGGTATGCGTATTATGAATGAGAGAATGATAAAAGTTGCTGTTGGAAAAATAGGGAAAGAAGCAATTCAGTCAGTTTCCATCGAATATCTGAACTATATGATTGAACACCCTGGAATTTATGAAACAATTCAATGGGCGGGATGGCATGGAACAGAAGAAACAACAACTATTTTTAATGACTATCTTTCATTATTAACTACTCTTATCCAATCATGTAACCTTAAACAAGGTAAAACATTTGAAATATTAAATATGCTTACGGGAATAATTCATGGTTATACAACTTTGCAATTAAGAAATGCTTTTTCTGAACCAGACAAAATTAGGCTTGAATTATCAGAAACGGTAGATACCTTGTTAGCTGGAATTTTCCAAAAATATAAATAATAAATTTAGGCTTGCAAATCAATATAGAAATGCAAGCCTTTTAGTTATCCTACAATCTTCCAGTTACTATCCTTATGTAGCGTCAATTCAAACTGCGATACCTGCGTTGCCTTTGTCTGATTATCAATGAATTTCACGGCAACCTTGACTTTCATATTGTCCCCGTCGGCTGTAAAGATTGGATTGACTAATTCAGAGTAGAGGTAGTCCCTGCCAATTGGTTCAAGGACATTGTCAGCCACATAGTAAGCAAGCTCCTTATCCGTTGCCGTAGGGTACAGCTTAAAGAATGTTTCCAGAAATGCGGTAGCGTCATTGATAGTATCAGCGTCCACACTGTTGTCTATTTCCTGCATTTTAGGCTCATAGTCAGATGTTTTCATATCTGGGGCAAGGGTAGGGTTTTGAACGATTACCATATCGCCGTCTTTATCGACATGGTCTTTGACGGTGTAGGTTGCTTTGACATTGGTTGTCTGTTCTCCCTCTTTTATCTGCTGATCTACTTCGTAGGTAGCGATAAATTCGTCCGTTCCAGACTGTGCCACGTCCCAGATTAACACATCAAGGACGCTGGAGCTGGTCGGTATATCCGTTCTTATGGTATCGACATTTAGTGCCTGCAATTCCTTTGTCAGATACCCATTGATAGAAACGGTACGGGCTTCGATTGCTTCCTTGCTGTTGTTCCAAGTATAATAAGACTTTGCAAAATTCTTTACAAAATTTTCGATACCGTTGGTATCATCAAGGCGTAGCTGTATGGTTTCTTTTTCATGTACCGTGTGCATATCAATCGCTGTAAAATTCTTATACACCCCAAAGCTCACGCTTGCGATAAGCACGACCCAAAGAGCTATAACTGATTTCTTATGTGTGCCTACTTTCATGGTACGCACCTTTTTTTCTTTCACGGGTTTTATCTGTTTCTCTTTCTTCTTAAACATAAATTGTAAGTCCTCACTTTCTATTGTTTTATTCTGCCAGCACCGATTAGGTGTGCCTGCCAATAACTGCTGGTTAAGTCGGCATATCCGATAGGGTCGCCTGCATGATACATTTGATTGTTTCCTACATAGATACCGACGTGTGTTACATAACTTCCTGCATTGTAAGTGGAATGGAAAAATACCAAATCGCCAGCTTGTGCCTGCGACAGCGGTAAATGCTGTGTAGCGTCATACTGTGCTTGTGCGGTTCTGGGAATAGAGATACCAGCCTTACCAAAGCACCATTGCGTCAGTCCGCTACAATCAAAAGATGTATTAGGATTGCTACCGCCGTAAACATACTTCCAGCCTTGATACTTTAGGGCTTCATTCATAATCTTTTGTACTGTTGCATTGTCAAAGTGGGTAACGGTCAGATATAGATTGACAAGCTCCACATAGAACATATTTCCATAGCCATATCGCCAGCCCCCATTTTTCGCAACGGCTATCGGGTTGGTATAAGTTACTTTTTTACCACCCGATTTTTCACGGGCGAAATTCTCGGCAAGGGTAAAGGTATGCTTCTTTCCTTTCCCTGCCACATATCGCACATATCCACCGCCATAGTTATAAGACTGTATCGCCACATGCAAGTCCTTTATCCCTTGTGCTTCACATGAATCAAGCAGGGACGCAAAATACTTACACCCCTGCTTGATTGAGCTTTCTGTATCTAAGGAATTAGGCGGTAGTCCTAAACTCTCGGAGCTTTGCATAACATCAACTGCCGTACCGCCACTTTCCACTTGCATAATCGCAAGCAGGACATTGACATACTCGGATATGCCGTATTCCTTTGCATATTTTTCCACCATTGGCCGATGTTTCAACACTTCTGCTGATAGGTTCATACCGATAAAAGATGATGAATAATTCCCACCGCCGTCGTCGTCCTCTGCACTAATCAGAACCCCAAAGAATAAGACAATGGAAAAGAGGATTGGAAACAGACTGCCAATGATAGCAATGTGTTTCAATCTCATTTTTTCTTCTGTCCTTTCTTCGTAACAAGTTTACGGTTTTTCTCTGTGGTCTGCTGGTTCTTTTGAACCGTCGTCTGCTGTGTCTTTGTGATATGCTCCGTATGTAAATTCTGACGGTTTACCTTTCCCGTAGGCTCAACAGATTTCCCAAAAGCTAACGGACGCTCTTTTACAGATTTCACATCATCACTTTTCACAGAAGTAGCAGGGCGTTTGACTTCCTGCGGTTTCTTAACTTCTGAAGAAGTAGCAGTAACGGGTCTTTCATGTGGACGGGTAGCTCCCGTTGTCGCCGATCCGTCCGTTTTTCTTCCAGACTTCGCTTCTTGAGCTTTCTGTAATTCCATACGCTTATCAGCGATATTCTGTCTATGCTGTTGCTGTTTCTCATAACGCCCAGCTTGACGCTCGTTTTGTTCCTGCACCACGCCACGCTTAAAATCCGATACACTTGACTTCGCCTTTTCCTTTGCGGAATGAACGGCATAAGCGGTCTGGGTCGGTACGTCCTTGATATTTTCACGGACAGCGTTTGCCTTATCCTTAACCTTATTTTTCGTATCTAAGACAGCACCTACGGCAGACCCAGCCTTTTGTCCCATGCTGGAAGATGTATTACTGCGAGATTGCGTATGTGATTTCTGTTTCCCATTCGATACAGCATTACCAGCCACCGCACCAGCGATACCGCCAGCCGTAACCGCACCAGCGACACGACGCTCAAATCTTCTGGCTCTATGTCGCATATATAAATACGGTCTGCGGAATATCCTGCGTCCCATTTGTTGACTGTCGCCAGCGTTCAATGAGAACATACTCATCAAATCGCCCAACTTCATGTAGATACCAGCGAAACATACTATCTGCAAGAACGCCACCATAAAAAACGGATAGTCCGTTGAAATGTTGTAAAACATACTAGAAATAGTAAATGCCACCGTTACAATGAGCGTAATTCCAGCTCTTGTCATAATGGTATTGAATACTCTTACGATTGCCTGCTTTGCCATGCTTTCATAGCTCGGTATCATGGATAATAAAAAGCTGATTGGTAAAAACATTGCAAAGATGATAAAGAGTATCTGCGAAAATATCATCATGCCTGTAAGCAGGAATACAAATATGGTTATCCCTAAGTTGAAGAACAAGAGGAAGAATACCATGCCTAAACGGTTCACGACCTGCGGTATCGTGAGATTGTTATTGTCGTTATCCTCAATCTCTGTCTTTACTACATCTTCTCTTGTTTCGCCGTCCTCGTCGTCTGGATTGACTGATACTAGAGCTTCCACACGGTCAGCCCCGATTTCTTCCACGTCGCTGTTGCCAAACTGCAAGAGTAGCCACGGCTGTTTGACTTGAATAGAAAATAGGCTGTCCCTTATCAAATCCACACTGTCCTTTCCTTGACTGTCGCTGTCTGGGAGCATGATTTTTGTTCCCAAGTCCAAAGAAGCGGTACTAATATCTGATGAAAAGTCATTGACTTTCTTTATGTAATCGGGAGCATACGCAATAAAGGAAGCTGACAAGATGAACACCACAACAAAGTTGATAACAGCGTGTAATGCCTTGCTGGTTTCTCTTTTGATAAGTCCTGTATAGGCTACATAGATACCGACAACTAAAATAATCATCAATAAGAAGCCTACATAAAACCCAGAGGTAGAAAAGCCGTTCTCGGTAACGCCTGCAAGGGTCTGTATGCTCTTGCCGATACTGTCTGCCATATCGTTAATAAAATCCAGCTTATAGGCTTCCTGCACCACATATCCCGTCGCATTGGAAAGATACAAGCTAATAGTCCAGACAAAGTTGGTAATACAGTAAAGCCCGTATTGCACCGATTTTCCGATACCGTCCAGCCAATTCCACGGAAGCCACGACCAGCTATTATCTACATAGAAGTCTAGCTGATAGTTTGACAGCGGATATTTTGAGTAAAGGTTTTCTGCATTTATTGTGTCGTCCACAAGTCCCGTCGCATGAGCTACCGTCCCCAAGAGTGAAAGCAGGATAAGGGTAAGTCCCATGACGAACAGAGCCATTTTGAGAAAGTGAAATATCTTTTTTCTTGTGAACGCACCTTTTATCCTTTCTTTCATTACTCCACCTCATTTCTGCTGATTGGCGGTCTGGTATCAAAGGCGGTCAGTAATTCTTCAAAGACGGGGTGTACTTGAATGACACCGACACGCCCACGCAAATCTTGAAATAGGCATTGTCCGTTTTCTAAATCACGAAGTCGCTTCTGGTTGTTCTCGTCCTCTTTATCCAGTCCGAAAAATTCCAATGTCTGCTTAATTTCTTCAATAGCGGTACTGCGAAATGCGAATTTTAAACCGATATTGTTTTTCAGACTTTCCTTTGATACGTCCGTTGCACTCTGGGTAACAAAGTAAACACCTGCGTTCATAGCACGTCCAGCACGCACCAGCTTATTTGACAGCGTTTCGCCTTGTGCTACATTGAGGAACGCCCACGCTTCATCTAAATCCACAATCTTAAAAATGCTTCTGTCCGAGTGGATAAAGTCTAAGGCAAAGGTAGAAATGACAATCAGCATTGATACGGATAACAGCTCAATGGTTGTGTATTCCTCAAAGGTCGTGTCCTTGTCGGGTAATACCAAATCCGCTACTTGAATGATGTTGAGCTGGTTTTCCAGACTGATAGCATTTTCCACCGTACCGTCAGAGAACAGAAGATGTGCAAAGTCGTAATCTGTGAAGCTGTCGATATGGTCGGCAATGTTACGGGCGATTGGTGTATCTTCTTTTCTCAATTCCTTAATAACGTGCAATAGCCCTCTCTGGTCGCTCTGAACGACGGAGCGAACCGCTTTACGAAGTACGGGAAATTTTTCACCGTCCCTTGACGAAATACCCGTAAGGAATGTGAGTATGTCGATTGCCAGACTTTCAGCGTCCTTGACATCACGCATAATCACAAACGGGTCAAGAAGTCCTGCATTTTCCTTTTCACTGGTAAGGTTTACGACATTGATTTCATGTGCAATTTCTGGCAGGGTATTCTTCCAATTTCCACGCTCGCTCTTAGGGTCTAAGATGACTGCTTGACCGCCAAAGAGAACAGAATAGTACACAAGTAAGTTGTTACAGAATGACTTGCCACCGCCAAGACTTCCTACAAAGGCAGAAGCTAAAGCATTGGTAACAGTCCCTTTAATTCCTTGACTTGCAATCGACGGCTGTAAGTACACGTTTCTTCCCGTATCAACGGAATAGCCGATATAGATACCCGTGTTTTCGCCTAACTGCTGTGTCGCTCCAAATCCAAGACTAGCCAAGAAGTCGGACTTTACATACTGCACATAGTCATTGATGTATCGCTTGCTGGCAGGGAGAAATTCAGAGTGAAGTCCAAGCATATCGCCAGCAGGACGCACCAGTTTTACGTTCAAATCGTCGTAGAAGTCCTTGACTTCATCACAACGGCGTTTCAGCTCGTCCAAGTCGGGAGCAGATACACGGATAACATAAGAGAGCTTGTACATACTTTCTTTACTTTGGTCTAAATCTGTTTCCAGCTCATCCACGCTGTCTAATGCGTCCACCACATTGGAGCTTGTTTCACTTCCAGACTGAAAAGCGTGATTGTCTAAATCTTTCAGCTCCTTTTTCTTGTTACGGACAACGGAAAGTGCCTTGCGGTTTTCTACAATTTCTACATTCATGGACGTATCGACGGGAAAGATAAACTGCTGTTGCTGGAAATAGAAGATTTCACTTGACGGAAAATCCAGCTCACCGACAATCGCATTGACGGTAAAATACGTTACATAACTTTCGCTGTCCTCATGTTCCAGACGTAAGTATCGCTGGCTTTCTTCAATCAGACAACGGATAGGTCGGATAAGGTCGTAATACTTGATAAGGGTTTCCTTTTTCAGCTTCTTTTTAGGTAAGCTGTATTCGTAGTCCTCATAAGCGACACCGTCCCTGCCGTAAAGGTGTTCCATGAGATACCCGAAGTCGTTTTTATCCAAACGTCGCACCTTGAAGCGTCGGCTGATTTTGTTTTCCAACAACTTTTCCATTTTCATATAGCGGTTGATTTCATCAGTCGGCATGGAAACAAAGTCATTCATCAGCGTGTGATTGACCTCATTTAGAAATTCCTTGACCGTCATAAATAAGGATTTCTTCATGTTCTTTAGATTGACTTCCTGCTCCGTTACCATGAGCTTAAAACCTAAGAAGAAACGGTAGTCCACTTGATTGTCGCCAATCATAGATACAAGGGCTTCTGTCTGCTCGTCAATCTTTTGTATCGCCACATCACGAAGCCTGCCAGACACCAGTTTTTTTGACTGTTCTTGAATACTTCTTACAGAACTTTCCGTTGCAATCTGTAACGCATGGATTTTACCCTCACGGGACTGTGCGATAAGCTGTCGGAAGCTGTCATGCACGATATATTTCTGTTCAGCCGACAAAAAGCTGTAATTGTACGGTATCAGCTCATAATAGGCGAACACCTCATTGTCCTTGTTCCAGACAAGGTTATTGTCGATATATTTAATCGGGAACATAAGTCACACTCCTAACTGCCGTGATAGTTTCATTTAGCTTCTGCTCATGCAGTTTTACGGCTTTTCCTGCATAAATGATTTTGGGTCGGACAGCATACGTCAGCATGGACTTTAGGAAGCTGTAAGGCTTCTTGCCGTCAAAGGTTTTCTGGCTCATAAACCATGTGAGAGCAACGGGAATACCGAAGTATTTTAAAAACGCTCCCTCAATCATGGAAAGCGGTGGCAGGTCGCCAAGAAGAATGATGATAAATTCTGTAATGACAAACCATGTAATCTGGGTAAAGGTAACGGGAAAGGGCAGGTTAAAGTCATTGATTGCATACAAGACTTTTTCCACGTTCCAGATACCCGTGTAGCTTTTAATTTTCTTCATACTTTCAGAAAAACTCCTTTCTTTGAAATGGAAAAGGACAGCCGTTTTCAGACTGTCCCTAAATAGAAATGAGCTGTCAGAAGCAACAATACTTGTCGCTGATCTTCCAGCTCTAATATGGTATTTCACACATACCGCTACTTGTTTCAATAAATGTTCCCTCAATGGATAAATCACGTCCGTAGGCTTCATAGTCGATATAATTTTGTAACTGTGGTGGAATTTCCCCCAACATCTGCAATTCATCAATATAGTAGTAAGCAACGTCCGTCATAGTTTCACAATCGGGATAATGATAAATCTCGTCGGTGTGTTCTGCTAATTCTTCCAGACTTCCATAATGAGAGATAAACTCGTCCAGGCTGTCTACGATATAGTCAGGAAAGTCCTCTAGCATATCATAGATATTGTTTAATTCCTCAATGGAAATGTATTCCGATACTTCCATAGGGAAGTTTTCAGTATCATGGACGGCGTATTCTTCATACTCGGCATTTAAACCGATACGCTCTGCGATTTCTTCCTCATTCAAGGGGAAACGAAACCAATCGCCTACCAGATAACCCTCATTGTATTTTCCAAGATTAGCGATATACACCGCCATATCTTCAATCATAAAACACCACCTCGCTTTTACGGTATTTCATAAATACCGTGTTCCGTTTCCAGAAAGCGTCCGTTATCATCAAGATACTGTCCGTAGGCTTCAAAGTCAAAGTAACGGGCAAGACGTTCTTCAATGGAAGCAAAGGCAGGGTCATTATCCAGCAAATGACGGGCAACGTCGGTCATGTTCTTACACCATGAATAATGAATAATATCGTTTCTATGCTGGTGCAATTCGTCCAGATTAGTAAAATAACACATCAGCTCGTCGTAATCTTCCTTTAAATCCGCTGGCAGACTTTCATAAGTGCGGTACATATCATTCAATCGTTCAATGGTCGTATCTTCGCCCACATCATCAGCAAAGGGCAGTTCTTTTTCCAGAATACGATAGTCCTCGCTTTCTGCGTCCACGCCTAATCGTTCCTGCAATTCTTCTTCATCAATCGGCAAGAGAAACCAAGCAGAACGGATTTCATCATTTATCGGTTGTTTCGTTTCCAGCAATACTCGTAATTCCAGCATAGGTTATCACGTCCTTTCATTTTTTGTTTGCATATCCTAAAAAAAATCTTTCAATCTATCATTCCAATCTTAAACTTAGATATGAAAAAAGCGATAACCTTTTTCAGATTACCGCTTGTATGTGGGTATGAAGTTGTAAAATTGAAAATTGACAGTCTAACAAACCGGAATTTATCGAACTTAACTATTCTGTCGCTATGAAGCCGACTTACGCACAGTAACCTCTGCACAGACCAACCTAGCTATATGCTCCGCTGTTTCGTTTGTCAGTAGGAAGAACATTCCGTCATTACGGCATTTTTTATGTGTATCGCCATTTAATGTATAAACAAAACCTTTAACACAGGTATCGCTACAAGCAGTAGGGTCAATAAGTCTCTTACAGTCACGAGAAGTAGTCATTTTCTTTTGCATTTCAGCAGGCAGAGAAGCGATTATATCCTCATACTTGCCAGCATTGTCTCCGTAAATACGTGCCAAAACCCCCGACTTCCGAAACACCCAATTCATTACAGTTTTCTTCTCTAGTTGGTATGAAGCAGCATAACCGCTCTTTGCTTCCTTGATTACAAGGTCACAGCCTTGTTCAATAAGTTTGTTATTAAGTTTCTCGACAAATGCTTGATATTCTGGTGCAACTGCCGATAGAAACTCTTTGAACGAACCCTTTTCTTTTGCCATTACCTTTTCCCTCCATAAAATTCTAATTTCTCTGTTTCTTCGTACCCACATTATATCATTTCTAAATTGTCATAACAATGAAATTCGCTACGCTCCAATAATCTTATTGAACAGCTCTAACAATACGTCTTTGACACCGCCAGCATTAAATACCAATCCAACAGCGACAAGGGCAACCACCAAGAAGCCGATGAGCTTTGAAAACTCACGCTTAAACCCTAAGTAGATACCAATTACCACGATAGCCATAAGCACAAGTGATTGTGCGTTGCTTAAAAACCATGTGTATAAATTTTGTCCGAAATTCATTTATTTGTCCTCACTTTCTTTTAATCGTTCCATTTCTTTGTCTGCTTCTTTTCCTGCCTGCATTAAACACATCAGTATTACGCCCAGCCCCATGCCAAGCGTAAGGAAAAGAAAATCAAATAGTATTCGTTCCATGTTTCCATGCTCCTTTACTTTACTATCACTTCCTCTGGGGAAGCGGTCTGTTGTGCAATTATCTGTTCGTGTTTCTCTGTCAGCTTTGTATGCTTTCTTATTTCTTTGAGATAATCGACACCCGTTTTCTTTGCGATTTCTTCCAGCATTTTAAGCGTCGGGTCTACCTGTCTTTCCACCCACCTTAATGTACGCTCCAGCGTATAAGGTTCTGGCTGTGAAGTTAATTTCAAAGGTGGTCGTCCCTCGCCAATGAACCAAGCCCAGCGTGCATTGGTTTTCCATTCGCTTTTTCGTTTATCTGGTTCTTTATCAGCAAAACGGATATAACGGTTGATAATCGAAAATGCCGTCCTTTCTGCGTCGTAATAAGTCAGCAAATCTCGGACGGCATAATAAGCACGTTCATCTTTCAAGCGGATTTCAAATCGGTTCTTTATCGGGACTTCCTCAATCGGTATTCCCAGCTTTGCGTACTGCTCATAATTCTTTTCATACACACAGAAGTAAACCTCTGATTTCAAAGAACCGATATACAGCGTATGTCCCATGCCTACCTTGTCAGCTTCGTTGTGCTTTACCAGCTCGCCAGAAGCGTAAGACTTAAAGGAACGGAACACAGAAACACATTCCTCACTTGTGCATCTAGCGGTCAGATCTGGAATATCCAGTATGCCCGCTTTATCATTGATTGCCAAATCAAGACGTTTCATCACACCGCCCTCAATGAGTACGTCCATGAAGAAGTCATACCAGCTTCGCTCTTGTGCCAGCAGGTAGCTTTCAAATTGGCGACAGCCTTTGCCTTTGAGTTCTAAAAGTACGCCTTTTTCTTCATCTTGTGAAGTGTAAACAAACACGTCCCCGATATAGTAATGCTCGGTGTATTTGTAGTGCCCGTAATCTTCATGGAGCATATAGTCGATATTCAGTTTCAGAATATTCTTGATAACGTGCTTAATATCCATTGTGGGAAAACGGATACGCACATAATCGAACAGCAGGAACAGCGGTTCGTCGGGATTGAATTTTTCAACAGCTTCTAACAGCTTTGTTTTCATATCCTCGGTAAGTGCCACCGTTCCAGCTTCGATACGGTTTAAATGTTCACGGCTGATACCAGCCATGAGTGCAAGTCTTGTCTGCGATACGCCGTAATCGCTACGTTTCGCTTTCAAGACGGTTAAAAAATCATTATCTTTCAGTTACGATACCCCCAATCTATGAAATTGTGATATTTTAAGGCTCATATCACAAAAGACTGAAACTTGTAAAAAGCCTTATGCCATGCGGACTTCCAAGACTTTTTATACCAGTTTCCAATGTATTTGTGCCCCTCTGTTAGATACTGAGGGGCTTGTATCTGCTGGCGTGGCTACCGCCACACCAGCAACGGCTAGTCCGTGCCGTCGCCTTTCGCTTCGCACGTCGCCG
>OLNJ01001064.1_pt1 | contig 16692 bp, 14 predicted proteins | sample 1672191 | NCBI WGS metagenome assembly OLNJ01 (sample SAMEA3136657, study PRJEB25190) | human gut metagenome | biome: human gut; feature: human-associated habitat; material: faeces | place: Austria | collected 2013 | reverse complement strand
CTGTTTCTTCTGCACATTATAAATCAATCATGGGAAAAACAATTGACAGCGTTACATATTACACAGATAAAGGCATGATCACTTTTGATGTTCCGGATGTAAAGGTGCAGACAACTACAGGAATCAAGGCAACAGTGGCAGATATTATGAATACAGACTCATCTGCAGCAGTTACCTTTGACCAGACACTGCCTGCTGATTTCAAGGCACAGTATACAGTAGACGGAACAGCGGTTTCCTGCACGGACGGAAAACTTGCAGTTGGAACTCTTGCACTGGGAACACACAAGGTTGAAATTGCAGATGCCAGCGGAAAATATGCAGCCATTGTAACTGAATTTACAGTAAATACAGACAAAATGCCGGCTTCTTATGACAGTAACGAGACAAAACTGGTTGCAGCAAAAGGCATTACAGCAGAAGAGTTCTCTGCATACATTAAGAGCATCAGCAAAGTAAAAGTTGATGATACAGAATATGCCGCAACCGGAAGAGGAAGCAAAGTCATTGTAAAAGAAGATGGAACTCTTGATCTCACAGATCTTCAGGTAACAGATGCAACTGTATTTGAAATAACTGCTGTGGGATATAAGAATAATCTTACTTTTACTTACAAAGAAGCAGAAAACACATTTGAATTAAATACTTCTTCCAAGACTCTTTATACAAAAGGCAGCACAAAAACTACTCTCAAAGTTACAACAAACCTTACAGATAAAATCATATGGAAGTCCAGCAATACAAAAGTGGCTACAGTAAACAGCAAAGGTGTTGTAACTGCTAAAGCAAAAGGAACAGCAGTGATCACAGCATCCTGCGGAGAATACAAAGTAACCTGCAAGATAACAGTTAAGAATCCATCTCTGAAACTTACAAAAACTTCAGCGACTGTAAAAGTAGGAAAAACAACAAAGATTTCCGCAAAGGCAACTCCATCCGGAAAAATCACTTACAAATCCAACAACAGCAAGATTGCAACAGTAAGCTCCAAAGGCGTTGTAAAAGGAAAGAAAAAAGGTACTGCCAAAATCACAGTAACCTGCAATGGTGTTAAGAAGGTATTTACAGTAAAAGTAAAATAAAAATAATAACAGATCAATGATTCACACCATAAATGACCTCGGATTTTGCTCCGGGGTCATCTTAATGAAAAAAATAAAATGAAGGAGAGGAAACAACGTGAATAATCAAAACTTTTATTTGCGTCTGATCGCACTTTTGCTGATCATTATGGCGGTATTTTTCTATAACGGAACAGTAAAGGATAAAGAACAAGCCCAGGATATTGCAGATCTGACTGCAAAAGTAGAGAGCCTGGAAAAGCAGCAGGACCAGATTCTTACAGCATTACAGGAAGCTTATGCAGAACAGAAAACAGCAGCAGAAAGTAAAACTTCTTCTGATGCCTCTTCAGAAGCTGATAATAAATCTGAAAAGGATTCTGCAGAAGATAAAGAAGATACAGATCAGGCGAATTCCGAAGAAGCCGATGATTCTGACAATGTATATAAGAACGGCACTTTTGAAGGTTCAGGAACCGGATACGGTGGAACCATCACTGTCCAGGTAACTCTGGAAGACGATACCATCACTGCAGTCAGCGTAGTCAGTGCACCGGGAGAGGACAGCGCCTATCTGTCCCAGGGAGAAAACGTGATCAACAGCATTATCAGCGAACAGAGCACAGATGTTGATACCATCTCAGGAGCAACCTTCAGCTCCACCGGTATTCTGGAAGCAGTCAACGATGCATTGTCAAAGGCGGAAAATCCATGAAAAAAAGACAACAAAAGGTGCGTCTGATCCGCGCCGCCATACAGCTTATATTTTTTATTGCAGCCCCCTCTCTTTTCTCCACTGCCTTTGCAGGGGTTAAATCTGTCTTTCTGGCAATAGGAGGGCAGCAGAGCATAACCTGGAACTCCTTTCTGAATATTACAGCCCTGCTTTTAATCCTTACCATTCTGTTTGGACGTCATTTCTGCGGTTATGCCTGTGCATTTGGAACTTTGGGAGATGCCCTGTATGAACTGACGGTATTTGTCCGTGTAAAGTTTTTCGGAAAAAAGAAAAGACAGGGATACCCGGAAAAATGGGTACACAGACTTCAGAAAGTAAAATACCTGATACTGGCATTTCTGCTTCTTTCCTGTGTGACCGGATTTTATTCAGGTCTTCAGGGAATGAGTCCCTGGGATGTATTTTCCATGGTTACTGCAGGAAAGCTGCCGAAAACTGCTTATCTTGTGGGAACAGCTCTGCTGATTCTGATCATGGTGGGAATGTGTACACAGGAACGCTTTTTCTGCCAGTTTCTCTGCCCCATGGGAGCAGTATTTGCAATGATGCCCATCCTTCCGGGAGCACTTTTTAAACGCAACCGTCCAAACTGTGCCCCCAAATGTACACTCTGCAAAAAGAGATGCCCCGCACACCTGGATATTGATGGTGATACCTCCCGTTCAGGGGAATGCATCTGCTGTCACGCCTGCACTGCAGCCTGCCCCAGACAGAACATCCATATGGGAGAGGCCAATACAATAAAATAACAGGTTATAACCCCAAAAGACTTCGCTATTGATAAAATATTTCAATATTTAGGCTATTGAGAATTTTTGATTAGTAAACACTAACTAATTAGGTAGACATAGAAAATGTACAGTGCTATAGTTTATGGAGTTAGCTAAGAATAACAAAAAACAGATTAAGGATTTGAAAATATATGACATACAGACATTCTTTTGTACTGGGACTGATGGTGATAACCTCTCTCTCTTGTACCTCCCAGTCCCTGTGGGGAGCCTCTGAAATCAATACCTATACCAAAACAGATTTTGCAATGGATACTGTAGTTTCAGAGACTCTTTACACAACAGGTGAGGATATTACGGCAGATGTGATCACAGCATTAAAAAACGTGGAAGAGAACTGGATTTCCTGGACAGAGGAAAGCTCCCAGATCTATCAGATCAATCAGAATGCCGGCAGTACAGTGACAGTTTCTCAGGAAACGGCAGCTTATCTGAAGCAGGTATTGGAGCTTTCAGAGGCTTCTGAGGGTGCTATGGATCCTACCATGGGAAAAATCATCCGTCTCTGGGATATTGACGGAGAAGATCCTCATATTCCTGAGGAAAAGGAATTAAACACCCTGCTTAAGAATGTAGGATATAGCAAGATTACTTTGGATGGAAATAAGGTTACCCTGCCCGCCGGCATGACACTGGACCTTGGGGCAGCCGGCAAGGGGATTGGCTGCGATGCAGCAGAACAGGTTCTGGAAAAAGAGAAAGAGGTTTCCGGTATGATCCTGAATCTGGGCGGCAGCAGCGTAATGAGCTATGGAAGCAAACCTGACGGTTCAGCTTGGCAGGTAGCTGTAACAGATCCCAGAGATACAGAAGGAGATTACCTTGGAGTAGTAGCTTTAAAGGGCACAGAATTTCTCTCCACTTCCGGAGATTATGAGAAGTATTTTATAGAAGGCGGGGTCCGCTATCATCATATACTGGATCCTTCCACAGGCTATCCTGCCAGAAGCGGCCTTACCTCTGTAACAGTGGTATGTGACAATGGCCTGGATGCAGACGGACTTTCCACTGCATGCTTTGTACTGGGAAAGGAAAAAGGAGAAAAGCTTCTGGAAAAATACCATGCAGATGGGCTGTTTGTAGATGATTCCGGACATGTCTGGCTCACAGAAGGCATGAAGGAAAGATTTCAATTACTGAAAGATACTTATTCCATAAGCGAATAAGATCAGGTTAGGGGCAAAATACTTTTTGACCCTAACATCATTTATATTATATTCAGGAGGATTTTAGGTATGCGCAAAGGGAATTTAATTAAGATGGCAGCACCTGCAATTTTAAGTGCAGCAATGATGGTTTCCGGATTACCGGTTATGGCTGCGGATTTTACAGCTGAAACTGTTACAGAAGCCCAGGTACAGGATTTTGCAGCAGATGAGGAAATGACAGGAGATGATTTCTCAGGGGAAGAGGAAGCACCTTTTGTAGATGAACAGCAGGCTGCAGAGGATGAATTTGCAGCAACAGCAGAGGAAGGCTACAAGTATGTTTATGCTGGCCTGACCTGGGAGCAGTACTGGGCATCTGAGGGAGTTTATAATGCATCAAACACCAGCTCCAATACAACAGCAGACGGACATGGGGAAACAGACAAGGGTGGCTTTGACACAGTAACCAGAGCAACTGTAAACCATGGCCTGCACAGAGGCAGCTACCAGTGTGAAGCAATCATGTATGATAAAAACGGCGGATCCTATGAGATTTCCTACTGGACATCAGCAAACGATGCAGTACTTACTGACGGAACTACAGTAAAGCTGAACCAGCCGGAGAGAGGACAGATCACAAAGGCAGATGGAAGTGTTGTGGAATTTGACCACTATACCATCGTAGGCCTGAAATATGTTCCTGTTGCAGTAAAGGCAGCAGATTATGAAGCTTTCAAATCCCAGTTCAAGGTAGTAGAGGACGGAAGCACAGTTACCGGTGGATTCGGGGAAAATAACTTAAAATCCTACAGTGCAGTTGCAGATGTAACTGCTGACACCAATGGATTAAAAGAAGCTGTAAAAGGTTCTGATGGAACATTTACATTCAAGACAAGAACAAAGGGTACTGGTTCCGGACTTAAAGATCAGGCACTCCAGACAGCATCTAATGTTACCGCAACAGTAAAAGAAGCAAGCGGAAGCTACGGTGAATTCCTGAGAGTAGATATTACCGGTGACGGATATGGAGCTCTTGGCGCTAAAATGTATGCTGTAAGATGGGATTATTATGGAAATGGTGATAAGGTTCTGGCATCCTACGGAACAAAGTTTGCAGCAGATAACTGGATGCACAAAGCAATGGGAATCCAGCTTGGCCTGACAGATTCCTACCGCTGCCAGCTGCCAAAGGGAACAGACGGTACAGGAAAGTGGAAGCTGACTGTATATGCAATGGGATATGCAGATACTGTATTTGAAGTTAATGCAACAGATGCAAACATTGTAAAACCGGAAGCAGGAGCTGCTGACACAACAGCATTAAAGGCAGCAGTAGAGCAGGCATCTGCATTAAAAGAGGCAGATTATACAGCAGATTCCTGGAAAGCAATGCAGTTAGAGCTGGAGGAAGCCAAGGAACTTCTTGCAAAGGAAAATCCAACCCAGGCAGAGGCTGACGAGGCCACCACTCATCTGAATGCAGCAGTACAGGCACTGGTAAAGGCTGAGGTAAAGGATACTCTTACTTTTGCAAAACCAAAGGTAACTCTCTACAAGGGCCAGAAAAAAGCACAGACAGCCACAGTAACCGGAAAGGTAAAGGCGCCTGTCTACACCTCCAGCAATACAAAAATTGCAACTGTAGATAAGAAGACAGGAAAGGTAACAGCAAAGGCAGCAGGAAAGGTAACCATCACTGCAAAGAGCGGATCTTTAAAAGCAACCTACACAGTAACCGTTAAAAATCCTACCTTGAAGCTGACAAAAACATCTGCATCTGTAAAAGTAGGAAAAACAACAAGAATCACAGCAAAAGCAACTCCATCCGGAAAGATCACATACAAATCCAGCAACAAAAAAGTTGCGACAGTATCTTCCAATGGAACAGTAAAAGGTATCAAAAAGGGTACAGCCAAGATCACAGTAACCTGCAATGGCGTGTCCAAAACATTTAAGGTAACTGTGAAATAATCTATGGACAAGAATTATAAACCCTGGCTGAAGCTTCTTCCGGCAGCAGCAGTTTTTGCCGCAGTTTGCATTACCTGCTATCAGGCCGAAAAAAGTCCTGTAGAAACAGCAGCAGTATCTGATAACAGTGTTATGTCTGTCAAAGAGATTAAAGAATTGATTCAGACAGGAACCACAGAGGAGGGGGGAAACACAAATGCCTCCTCCAAAAAAGAAAAAGCTTCGGCAGAAAAGAAATCAAAAAAGGCAAAGAAAGCAAGTAAAATCAAAACCGGTACCAAAAAAAATACCACTTCCGGAGCTGCTGCAAATGGCGGTGCATCGGCAGGGGGTGCAGGGACAACCACCACACCCACTACTACGGTTCCGGCAGATGGATATGTGGACGGCACTTATACAGGCTCAGGCACAGGCTTTGGGGGCACTGTTACCGTACAGGTTACAGTTTCCGGACACAAGATCACAGCAATCAATATTCTGGATGCTTCTTCTGAAACTCCGGCATATTTTGCCAATGCTAAGGGTGTGATCAACAAAATTCTGTCAGGACAGACCCCAAATGTGGATGCTGTCAGCGGAGCAACCTATTCCTCAAATGGAATTATCCAGGCAGTGCAGAATGCCCTGTCTCAGGCAATTCCTTCAGGAAACCAGGCTGGGGTCACTCCCACACCTACATCTACGCCAACTCCAAAGCCCACCAAAAAACCGGTTCCAACCCCAAAACCAGGGGAAGAGCAAATTTATAAGGACGGCACCTACACAGGTACAGGCAAAGGCTACAGCGGAACCATCACTTTGACTGCAAAGATCAAAAAAGGAGTGATCACTTCCCTGAAGGTGGAAAATACAGATACACCTGCATTTTTCCAAAAGGCTTGGGATAAGCTGGAGGGAGAAATTCTGGAAAAACAGGCTGCAGAGGGCATTGACACTGTCAGCGGAGCCACTTATTCTTCTAAGGGAATCCTGGAGGCTTTCGAGGACATTCTGAAGCAGGCGAAAAAGGGAGAAACAAAGCCAACGGTAACACCGGAAATAACTCCCACACCTACAGTAGCTCCAACGCCTACGGCGACCCCGGCACCTACAGTAACGCCCACTCCGGAGGCAAGTCCCGCACCGGAAACGAGTCCTACACCGGAACCAACAGCAGTACCGGAGCCTGAGGGCAGATACATAGACGGGACCTATACGGCATCCAGCTATGGCTTTGAGGGAATGGTTAATGTTACGGTCACTATCTCAGGAGGACAGATTGTTTCCATAGAGCAGAGCAACGGGGATTCCCCGGAATATTTTGATTATGCCTGGAATACCATCCTGCCTCAGGTAACTGCAAATCAGTCCCCGGAGGGAATCGATGCTGCATCCGGAGCCACCTATTCTTCAGAGGGAATTCTGAATGCAATCCGTAAGGCCCTTGCACAGGCTGCCAGTACATAGAAAACCATGTACTAGTACAGCGAAAACTATGTACTAGATAGGAGGAACCTTATTATGATAAAAACAACAGTACAGGTAGAGGGAATGATGTGTGGAATGTGCGAATCCCATGTAAATGATGCAGTGCGGAAGGCCTGCCGGGTAGACAAGGTCACATCCTCCCATGGAAAGGGAGAAACTGTGATTCTCTCCCAACAGCCCCTTGAAGAAGCTGCACTAAAGGCTGCCATTAATGCAACCGGCTATGAGGTAAAAGGGATCACATCAGAACCATATGAAAAAAAGAAAGGGATTTTTTCCTTTCTGCATAAGTGATTTCAGGAAGCAGGGGTTACCCCTGCTTCTTTTGACCGAATCAAGGAAGCCCCCTGCTTCAATTGCGAATATCCCCTTGATCATCTTGACCTTGCGAAAAGTCTCGAAGAATGTCGACAAGTTTACGGACAAATTTGGGGAATACAGTTGTGAAAAATGTCAAATTATGGTAGACTAAGTTCAGTTCATAAATCAGGAGATATAAAGATATAAATGAAGAAAAAAATACAGACCCTTTGCTGGGTTTTGTTTACCATATTTTCTGCGGGATGCTTATTTATTAATTTTATCAGCGGACCGCCAGTAGATAATGTAAAAGCACTGACAGGTTATATGATCTGTGCAGCAACAGTCTCAGTATTATATCCGGCAGCTATGCTGTTCCTGGGACTGAGAAACCGCTGGCTCTATGAGCAGCTGCAGAGGAAAGCCGAAGGAGAAAGAGAAGCGCTGGAAAGCCTTTCTCCCACATCCCCCAAAAGGGAAAATATACAGAGAAATCCGTTTGCCTACAAAGCTGTGCCTACGGACTTGTCTATGCTGGTCAGTGCCCTGAATTCTGATCAGAAGCTTACAGAGGAGGAGAAGGACTCCCTGATCAAATACATTAAAGAGAAATGATGTGAACTGTTTTGGATTTAATTGTATGTATGTCAATTGCAGGAAGCATTCCTGTATTGCTTTGTTTTCTGCTATTTCTGATCCAGAGGGATTCCTATAATTTCCTTTGGGGCAGGAAACTGTTGCTGGCCGGAGTGTTCTTTTTCCTGGTTCCGGTACAACTGGTGAGATTTCTCTTACCAATGAATATTCTGCCGGAACCTGTTTTCAGCGAAGAGACACAGCTTTATCTGTCCCATTCTATGGATTTTCTGCCTGGACGTGGGGATGAGTATGTGTGGTTCCCCAGATGGATTTCCGTTATCATTCTGCTGTGGGCAGGCATTGTGATTCTCTTTGCCCTGTATCAGTTTATAAAATATCGTAGAATCGTTAGGAAAATCAATCGATCCGTTTTCTACTATGTAGATGAGCCGGAAATGGAGCTAGTCTACTATGTTGTGCCTGATGGAAGCTGTGGTCCCTGTACAGTGGGATTCTTTCGTCAGAAAATCATAATACCTGAAAGCTTTACAGAGCTTGAGAATTTTTCTATGGTATATCAGCACGAATATACCCATCTGAAAAATCGTGATAATCTGGTGAAGCTTTTATGCCTGATCGTTCTTTGCATCCATTGGATGAATCCGGCGGCATATCTGTTGCTGTTCCTTTATCGGATCACTGCAGAAGCTGTCTGTGATGATGCAGCAGTGCTTGGCTACTCAAAGGATATAGTGAAAACCTATGCCATGCTGCTGGTAACTACGACCCCGGTCCGGGAGAAACTTCCGGTTGTATGGAAAAATAACTTTTCCAGTGAGGGAAAAATGATCAAGAGGAGGATCAACTACATGATGAAGAAAAGAAAAAACGGATGGATGAGAAAAGGAATTATTGCAATGGTATCTGCATTGACTATTGCAGCAAGCGCAGGGACGGTGCTGGCGTATGAGCCGTTGCAGTCATCAGATTATGATGTTAGTATTATTATGACTGCGGATGATTCTGACAATTCTAGTTTTAATTTTGTAGGTGAGAATTATTTTGAACCCGATTTTTCTAAATCCGATTTGATTTTTATATCAGAAACAGGAGAACAGATTCCAATAATAAATAATAATTCATCCAAGGCCTTATGTAGGCATAATATGGTTAATGGATATTTAAATAATCATAAGAAAAATAGCACTGGTGGGTGTACGGTAAAAGTATATAGTTGCCAACGTTGTACAAGGTGTGGTTATTTGGCAAATCCAGTATATCAAAGTACTCATACATATGTTAAATGCCCACATTAATATTCCGATGTAGATAGGATTTAATTATTGAAATTTCAGAATATTTAGAAATACTTATAACATTTACAATGCCGTCTCTGTTTTGACGATTCAAAGCAAAGACGGCATTTGTATATCTTACAGTACTAATCATTAAGGGGAACAAAAGGAATATCCCTCTGCACATCCCCGTCATCCCCAATCTCCAAATCCCCCCAACAAACCGGTTCAATAGTCTGTTCCATAAGCCTGATTGCCAGATCTCTGGCGTTTTCGCCCAGGAGAGTGCTGTTGGGCAGCTTGGCGGCCAGCTCTTCAGTGATGGAGCTCAGGCCTTCCAGGATCATTCCTTTGCCTGGAGTTTCTTTCCACCGAAGCTCAATTTCCTTCCCACTGTGGAAAAACACAGACAAAAGCCGTTTCGCGCATTCCTCCACAAAGGTGATCTCCAGCTTCAGTACAGGGATCTGGTTTTCATTTCTGGTAAATTCTCCCAGTGTGCGTACAAGATAATTTTCTCCGTGCATGGAAACTGTGCCCAGGGCAGCCTGGCGGAAGCCTACAGGCAGAGTATGGATCTCTTCTCCTTCCAGAAAGGACACAGAGAAAATTCCAGATTCACAGGAGAAAGAAATCTTCCGGATGCCCTCTGTCATATTATTATGGAAGACCTGCATAAACAGTGGAAACAGACCAATACTTTGCTGGCGCATTTCATAGGTCCGGCCGTGGAGCTCCTGTCTGAATTTTTCGAAGAAAGCAGGAGAGTGGGATTTTTCACAACAGCTGTTATTTCTGCGCAACTGACGCTTTTTCCATCCCCCACGCAGAATAGGGCGGGTCAGCTCCATTCCCTGCTCCAGTTCTCCGCACAATCGCTTCAGCAGCAGGGCTGCAGACGGGCTCTCAGGAAGCGTATCAGCAGGAATATATTCCGGCGGAAAATATTTCCGGATAATATTTAACATAATACAATCCTGGAATAATTCATTATTTCCTGCATTAGTTACCAGAACCATATCCATATCCGGATAGATTACCACATTCTGTCCCAGCATTCCGTTGAATTCAAAGCTTCCGGGACGCTGCTCCATCCACAGCTGGTAACCATAACCATAGGTATCATCAGGAGTTTCCCAGCGCTTTTGGGTGGAAGCCTCCACCCAGCTTTCCGGAATGATCTGTTCTCCCTTCCATTTCCCCTTCTGGAGATAAAGCTGTCCAAGCTTGGCCATATCCTCTGCACAGAGGAAAAGCCCCCAGCCGCCTTTTGTGATCCCTGCAGGACAGGTTTCCCAGAAATATTTTGTAATTCCCAGAGGCTGAAAAAGCCGTGGCTTCAGATATTCAGTCAGAGTTTCACCTGTGCGCTTTGTGACAATAGCAGACAGCATATAGGTGTTCATGCTGTTGTACTGAAAAATCTGGCCGGTAGTTCCGTTTACTGTAGAATTCAGATAGCTGGCTACCCAGTCATTTCCGGATACAATACCGGATTCATTAAAGGTGATCCCACTGGACATGGTCAGGAGATTTTCCACTGTGATCACAGGCCGGAAAATTTTCAGCAGGGAATTGACCTTATCAGGAAAAATATCATAAATATTTTCATCCAGGCGAAGCTTCCCCTCCTCAATCAGCAGTCCTATAGCCATTCCAGTGATGCTTTTGCACATAGAATGGGTGATGTGCCACATGCCTCTGGGATAAGGCGCAAAATCACATTGGCAGATCACCTTTCCGTGGCGGAGAGCCATGAAGTGATGCATTTCCGTGCCCTTTGCATGATGCAGCTCCCGGATCAGGGCTGCAAGATACTCAGAGGAAATTCCCTGGCTCTCCGGAGTCGCCCGCTCAAAGGGCTGTTCATAAGGGGCATCAAAAGGAAAGTCCTGTTTCTGAGGAAAATAATTTACACGCCCGCTACCTGTTTTGCCCAGAATAATATTGAAAATTAATTCTGCAACTGCAATCTGTTCTTTACTCATAATGTCCCTCCTGTATAAAATCAAATAGATAAAAGAATCTGCCTTAAAACAAGAGAATTAATAGTGCAAGCTTGTTATAAGAATCAACTTGTCGGCACATTAGTTTTCTAAATTATACCTTTACAAAACAATAAATGCAAACACATTATAAACATGTTTATGCTTATAATTGTTTGCATTTATTTCTTTTATAATGAGTAAAATCAGACCGCTTTCTTATATAATATAAGTCTTTTTTTCTCTAGAGCTTGTGTGAATGATTTTTTAAACATGCTCTAAGCCCTGGGTCTAGAAGAGAGTACTTATCTTTCCTCAAATGGTATAAAGTCTGTATGTTCTCCTACATATTTATAAGCAGGACGGATGATCTTGTTGGCGCTTATAAGTTCCTCAAGTCTGTGGGCACTCCAGCCAGGCATACGCGCGATGGCAAAAATTGGTGTAAACAGTTCCTGAGGGATTCCCAGCATACTGTAAACAAAGCCACTGTAGAAGTCTACGTTTGCGCACACATTTTTAAATATCTTTCTGTGTTCCATAATAAGTTTGCCTGCCAGCCCCTCAACCCTGTTGTAAAGCTCGAATTCCTCAGTCATGCCCTTTTCCTCAGCCAAAGCCTTGGCAAAACGCTTCAGGATCACTTCACGAGGATCAGAGAGAGTATAGACCGCATGACCCATACCATAGATCAGTCCTGCACGGTCAAAGGCTTCTTTATTCAGAATCTTCTGGAGATAATCAGCCAGCTCATCCTCATTCTCCCAGTCCTGTACGTGAGCCTTCAGGTCAGCAAACATATTCTGGACCTTCAGGTTGGCACCACCGTGACGGGGACCCTTCAGGGAGCCAATGGAAGCAGCAGTGGAAGAGTAGGTATCCGTACCTGATGAGGTTACCACATGAGTAGTAAAGGTGGAGTTATTACCACCGCCATGCTCAGCATGGAGAATCAGTGCAATATCCAGAACCTTAGCCTCCAGCTCTGTATACTGGCCATCCGGACGCAGCATCAGCAGAATATTCTCAGCCAGGGAAAGACCTCTCTGCGGATTGCGGATAAACAGGGTCTCATCCTTACGGAAATGACGGTATGCATGATAGGAATAAACAGCAATTTCAGGAAGCTTGGCAATCAGCTCCAGAGACTGACGCAGTACATTTTCAGGAGAAATATCCTCCGGATTGTCGTCGTAGGTGTATAGAGCCAATACACAGCGCTGCATGGCATTCATAATATTGGCATTGGTACCCTTCATAACCACATCACGGACAAAACGACCGCCCAACTCCTCCATGTTTCCCATAACATCGAAAAATCTGGCCAGTTCATCTCTGTTGGGAAGCTTGCCGAAGATCAGCAGATAAATAACCTCTTCAAAGCCGTAACGTCTGCCGTTCAGACCAGCAACAATATCCTCTACATTGATGCCCTGGTAAAAAAGCTGTCCGTCTGCAGGAATCCGGCGTCCATTGACCAGCTTATAACCATTTACATCAGAAATTTCAGTCAGACCGGTAAGAACACCCTTACCTGCAGAATCACGCAGACCTCTTTTTACATCGTATTCTACATATAAATTAGGATCAATATGATGATTTCCTAAAAGCTCATGCTCAAAGAATCTCATCTTGTCCCTAAGCTGCCTGGAATCCTCCAGACTCATCATTTCATGCTTTTCCATAATATCTCTCCTCATATATGTATATATTCTTAATCTAACATTTTACCGTAACGCAGTGAGAAAGGCAATAGAACGATTGTATTTTTTTGAATACAATTCTAGCCGGATTAAGTAAGTTTTCCTCTTTAGTCTTTGAATAACGTCCTGATTTACAAAGATAATTTACAGGTTTCGTGAAATCCGGTTGAAAATACCTGTCAGTGTATATATAATTAATGTGCCAAATGGCAGATATATAAATAAAGTAATTACATATTAAAATGTATTTGTATAACACAAAGGAGTGCAAAGAATCAATATGTCAGAACGTAAAATGAAACGGGTTGAGGACTCGTTGACCGAACAATCACACTTACTTATGCCAAAATGTCTCAATGCAGCAGGTTACCTTTTCGGCGGACAGCTGCTGGCCTGGATCGATGAGACTGCAGGTATTGTAGCCAAACGCCACGCAGAGATGAACGTAGTGACAGTAGCAGTAGACAATATGTATTTCAAAGCCGGAGCCCAGGTAAATGATACCATTGTACTGATCGGACGGCTCACACATGTAGGACGATCCTCCATGGAAGTGCGGATTGATACCTACAGAGAGGATCTGGGCGGAACCCGTACCATGATCAACCGTGCATATTTCACTATGGTGGGTACAGATGAGAAACAACATCCGGTAGAAGTACCGGGACTGATCATTGAGGGAGTTACCCAACAGATTGAATTTGAAGCAGCGAAAAAACGGGCCAATCTGTGGAAAGTACGCCGCCAGGAGGGATTCTGATTAGTATTAGAATCCCCTGACGGACATGTACCAGAAACTTATTCCTGACCCGGATCAGAAGGGGCAGTATCCTGATAGGAGAAATCTTCAGAGGTGTCATCCCCTGAGGTATCCGTGGACTCATCCGGGTAATCAATCTGATCCCCGTCACCGGTATTATCGGTAGTATCAGAATTATCATTGCTATCAGAACTGTCACTGCTATCAGAGCCATCTCCGTTATCGGAAGAATCCTGGTCTGCAGAACCATCCCCGGAACCATCTGCAGAACCATCTCCGGAACTATCCTGGTTATCATTATTATTTCCCGGATCCTCCTCGTAGGATCCGCTGTCATAATCCCAGTCAGTGCTGCCGGAATCATCATAATTACTCTCCTGAGTATAAATAGGAAAACCATTTTCTTCTGCCTCAGCCTGGGCCTGTGCTTCCGCCTCGGCAGCTGTTTCCGGAGCTTCTGTAAAGGTGGTCACACCCTTGGACACCTTACTGTCCTTTGGCGCAACTGCTGAAACTCCAAACATGGCCACACACAGCAGAACAGCTGTGCCTGCAATCTGTAATTCATCTATATGTCTCATAATCATTTCCTCCAAAGTAAACCTTTCCCCACCATTATAGCACGGTCAGAGAAATTTGTGTATTCCTGAAATATTCGGTAATAGGAATACCTATTACTGAGAACGGCGTGAACAGTAATACAGAATTTTTTAGGGTAGAATTTTGACAGATAATCTGCTATTATAAATGACAGATGCGTTACTGTCTGACAGGCATTCTTGAACTGTCCGGGATCATCGCAAATATAAAAACAGAGGTGTAAAATATATGAGCTGGTATAACGAGGCAATCTTTTATCATATTTATCCACTGGGACTGACCGGAGCGCCCAAGGAGAACGACTATGGCACTCCTGTCCATCGACTGAATACCTTACTTCCCTGGATCGACCATATTAAGGAAATCGGATGCACGGCACTCTACATCGGTCCTTTATTTGAGAGTGTGGGACATGGCTATGAGACTACTGATTACAAGAAGCTGGATTCCAGACTGGGAACTAATGAGGATCTGAAGAATTTTGTGGCTGCCTGTCATGAGAAGGGAATCCGGGTGATCTTTGACGGTGTGTTCAATCATACAGGACGTGATTTCTTTGCATTCAAAGATATACAGCAGAACAGGGAGAATTCCAGATATGTGAACTGGTACTGCAATGTGAATTTCTGCGGAAATACGGAATATAATGATGGATTTTCCTATGAGAACTGGGGAGGGTACAACCTTCTGGCAAAATTAAACCAGAGAAATCCGGAGGTACAGAACTATATCTGTGATGTAGTCCGTTTCTGGGTATCTGAGTTTGATGTGGACGGAATCCGTCTGGATGCAGCAGATGTACTGGACTTTGATTTTATGAAAGCACTGCGCAGGACAGCCTCTGAGGTCAAAGCAGATTTCTGGCTTATGGGAGAGGTGATCCACGGGGATTACAGCCGCTGGGTCAATGGGGAAACCCTGCACAGCGTAACCAACTATGCCCTGCACAAGGCCTTGTACAGCGGACACAATGACCACAACTATTTTGAGATTGCCCATACAGTGAAATATCTGCTGAATATGGGAAATCTGGATCTCTACAATTTTGTAGACAACCATGATGTAGAGAGAATCCACACAAAGCTGACGAACAAAGCCCACTTTGCTCCGGTGCATATCCTTCTGTATACACTGCCGGGGATCCCCAGCATTTATTATGGCTCAGAATTTGCCATTGACGGCCGTAAGGAGCAGTTTTCTGATGCCAGCCTGCGTCCGGCACTGAACCTGGCAGATTATGCAGATGCAGTAGAGAAGAATCCATGTACTGCACTGATCGCTGCCCTTGGAAAAATCAGACAGCAGACACTGGCATTAAGCTATGGCAGCTACACAGAGCTTCAGCTTACCAACCGCCAGTATGCCTTTGCCAGAAACCTGGATGGTGTCTCTGTGATCGTCACTGTAAATAATGATGACAATGATGCCTCCATGAATGTACCTGCCGGAAACACTTCTGAATATATAGGTACACTTACAGGAAATCATGTCAAAGTCCAGGATGGACGGATCAATGTAACAGTCCGCGGCAATTTCGGAGAAATTTGGGTACCTGTAAATGCAGCTGCTGAATATGAACCGGTGAAAGTACAGACAGAGGAAGAAAAACCTGGCTATCAGGCTGCTGTTGAGACAACGGAGGTAACGCCTGATTCTGATACCGCGCAGGAGGATGTAGAAACTGCCTGTACCTGTGAGACAGTAGAAGTACAGCCTGAGAATACACCTTCAGAAAAGAACAATACAGAAAATTTCCAGGAAGTTCCCAAGGAACCTGTAAAAACAGTTTCCAATAAATCCCCGGAAGAAATGACTGTGGAGGAACTTCAAGCAGCAATCCTGGGAAAAATGGCCAACAATGGTCCTGTTACCGACCAGATGAGAAAAACAGTGGCAGACAATATCTGGCACGATTCCCTGGTCAACTGGCTGAAGAGCTTCCGGTAGGCAAGTCATTTCTGCTGCCAGATTTTTCATTATTTGTTAAGAGTTCTTTTATAGACTTCATAACTGGCATATGATACAATTTCATTAGTCAAAGAAAGGAGGGGTCAAATGTTAGATCAGAAAGACATACAACTATTAGAGAAAATGTTCGAAAAATCTCAACAGAACATCATAAATACAGTAGATGAAAAGATAACTCACTCCGAAACCCGAATCCTGAAAGAAGTTGATAAGAAGATAGTAGCTTCTGAGACTCGGATCCTGAAAGAAGTCGACAATAAGATAGCCGCTTCCGAAACCCGAATCCTGAAAGAAGTTGATAAGAAGATAGTAGCTTCTGAGACTC